>ERZ857629.1387-NODE-1387-length-26895-cov-4.442101_pt1 | contig 26895 bp, 20 predicted proteins | sample MGYA00519700_ERZ857629 | MGnify/ENA primary metagenome ERZ857629 (study PRJEB31778, sample SAMEA3449351) | human gut metagenome | biome: human gut; feature: human-associated habitat; material: faeces | place: United Kingdom | collected 2010/2012 ...
AGAGCACGAGCGAGCGCGGTGTGGCGTTGTTGAGTATGTTGGCGGCTTCGGTCATCTCCACCATGAATGTGCTCTCGCCGAGCGAGATGTTGTCCGATGCGCCCACACGGGTGAATATCTTGTCCACGAGCCCTATGCTTGCGCTGTCGGCAGGGACGAAACTTCCCATCTGAGCCATCAGTACTATGAGGGCCGTCTGGCGCAGGAGTGCCGACTTTCCCGCCATGTTGGGACCCGTGATTATCATTATCTGCTGCGTGTCGGTGTCGAGCCGTATGTCGTTTGGCACATAGCTCTCGCCCGGCGGCAGCTGCGTCTCTATCACGGGGTGCCGTCCCTGGCGTATGTCGAGCACGTCGTCGTCGGCTGAAATGACGGGGCGCACATAGCGGTGCTCCTCCGCCGCGTAGGCGAACGAGAGCAGGCAGTCGATGCGTGCGACGAGATTGGCGTCGGTCTGTATCTGCGGTATGTAGTCCTGGAGTGCCGTCACGAGTTCGTTGAAGAGTCGTGTCTCGAGTGAGAGTATCTTCTCGTCGGCTCCCATGATTTTCTCTTCATACTCCTTCAGTTCCTGTGTGATGTAGCGTTCGGCGTTGGCGAGCGTCTGCTTGCGTACCCATTCGGGCGGTACGCAGTCCTTGTAGGTGTTGCGCACTTCGAGATAGTAGCCGAAGACATTGTTGTAGCCCACCTTCAGCGACTGTATGCCGGTGCGTTCCGCCTCTCGCTGCTGTATCTCCATGAGGAAGTCCTTGCCTCCGCGCGATATGCGTCGCAGCTCGTCGAGCTCCGGCGAGAAACCGTCGGCTATCACTCCGCCCTTGTTCACGAGCTGTGGCGGGTCGGGCTGTATCTCCCTTGCTATGCGTTCACGCACACTTTCGCAGGGGTTCAGGCGTTCGCCGATGCTGGCGAGTGCTTCGTTGCCGGTGTCGAGGCATGCCTTCTTCAGTGGGGCGATGGCTTCGAGGGCGTTGCGCAGCTGCACTATTTCGCGCGGCGAGACGCGCCCTACCGCCACTTTCGATGTGATACGCTCCATGTCGCCCATGCGGTGGAGCAGCTCGTCGGTGGTGTTGCGGAACGAGGGGGAGCGGAAGAAGTGCTCCACGACATCGAGACGACGCTCTATTGTCGTTGCGTCGAGCAGCGGGAACACCATCCATCGCTTCAGCATACGGCCGCCCATGGGTGTGATGGTGCGGTCGATTACATCGAGGAGCGACGCTCCGTCGCTCTGCATCGCCTGCGTCAGTTCGAGCGAGCGTATGGTGAAATTGTCCAGACGCACATAGCGGTCCTCCTCGATGCGTGAGAGTGCCGTTATGTGCGATATGTGCGTGTGCTGCGTGAGTTCAAGGTATTGCAGTATGGCTCCCGACGCTATCACGCCCAGTTGCAGGTGTTCCACGCCGAAGCCTTTTAGCGACTTGGTGCCGAAGTGGCGCAGAAGCTTCTGCCGTGCGCTCTGGTCGGTGAACATCCAGTCGTCGAGTTCGAACACGCACCAGCGTGCTCCGAAGTGCTCCTCGAACTGCTTCTTCATGGAACGGTCGTACAGCACCTCCTTGGGCTGCATCGTTCCGAGCAGCTTGTCGATGTAGTCGAACGAGCCTTCGCCCGTGAGAAACTCGCCCGTGGAGATGTCGAGGAACGCCACGCCGCACTTCTTCTGGTTGAAGCAGACGGCGGCGAGGAAGTTGTTCTCCTTGTAGTTGAGCACGTTGTCGCCCATTGCCACACCGGGAGTGACGAGTTCCGTGATGCCACGCTTGACGAGAGTCTTGGTGAGTTTGGGGTCTTCCAGCTGGTCGCAGATGGCCACACGCCGTCCGGCGCGTATGAGTTTCGGCAGGTAAGTGTCGAGGGCGTGGTGCGGGAATCCCGCCATTTCTGTGGCGTCCTTCTGTCTGCCGTTGTTGCGCCGTGTGAGAGTTATGCCCAGAATCCTTGCCGCTGCGACGGCGTCGGCGGCGTAGGTCTCGTAGAAGTCGCCGCAGCGGAAGAGCAGCAGAGCATCGGGATGTTTCTCTTTTAGGGAGTAGAACTGGCGCATCATGGGCGTGAGTCCGTCGTCCTTTGTCTTTTGTGGCATGACAGTTGGGCTTGAAATGTTTTATGATTTATGATGAAAGGGGTTCTTGCAAAAGAACGCTTTTTTTTCGGGTTGTGCAAGTTTTTAAAGTGAAAATTTTCACTTCACCACTACCTTCCTTACGCTTCCGTCGGCATAGCGCAGTATGTTTATGCCGCGTCGGAGTGTGTTCAGGCGTGTGCCGTCGGTGGCATAGCGTGCGGCAGGGGCGGCGTTGTCGGCGTGTGTGGTGCCGACGGCTGTCGGACGGGGTCGTGGCGTGATGACGATGGGGTTGTCGTCGTAGCCAGGACGTAGGTGCAGATTCTCTATGTGGCACACTTCTGTCGATGTCTCCCCGGTCCATCCGCATTGCTGCAGTACGGCGGTCTGTATGCGTATGAAGTCGGCACGCTCCAGATGCATGGCGTTGCCATGTGTATCGACGGCCCAGTCGAGGTCGAAGGAGTTGCCTCGTTCGTCGCTGTTGGGGGCTGCGTCGGCATAACCGTAAGCGTCGTCGGCGTAGCGATAAGTCAGCCAATACTGCGGATTCTGTGGGTCTTCGCCTGTACCTCCGTAGTTCACTCCGTTGTCGGGGAGGCGCGATGCGCTGAAGGAGAGCGTCTCGGCAGTCTCCCATGCGGGCCAGTAGGACTGCTGGTGGAACGTGTTCTTCATGAAGAATCCCGTTGTGTCGCGTGGCGTGCCGTCGTTTTCCGTCCATGAGTGTGTGAATGCTATGTAGCGGTCGAAGGTGGAGTAGGGCGTGTTGTGCTCTCCCGTCTCGCTCTGCGGCTTGGTGTAGGCTATGGTTGTGGCGTGCCGTTCGGTTGTGAAGTATTCCGAACCGGCGAGCTCGTACCACTCCGCTGTTTCCGGCGAAGAACCCACTCCTGCCCATACCGTGCCCGGTTCGATGCTTCCGCCGATGGTTGCGGCTCCATAATGTGGGTCGTTGGCGGCGTAGTAGGCATTGCCTTTGATGCTGATGTCGCTGCCGCGGAGGTTCTCTATGGGTCTGTCGAATCCGAATGTGATGTATCCTCCGAATGCACCGAGCGTCACCGGGTTGCCGTCGTGCAGCTGTTCCTCGCAGCGCCGGCACATGTCTTCGTGCGTGTCGCCCGCTTCGTAGCCCGGCAGCACATTGACAAACTGTCCCGGCGCAGGGTGGTATTCGAGTACGGTGAAGCCTCCCGTTGCCTCGTCGGCAGTGGCGTATTGTGCTGTGGTAAGGGTAACTGAAAGTATGATGGTGATGATTCTATTTCTGTTCATTGACTTGTTATTTCACAATAAAGATGGTGTCCGCAAGACTTTTATATTCGTTTTTCTTGTAAATGAAGTTTATTCTTTTTAGCGAACAATCGTTGAAAGAGTCCAGATAAGTCTTCACTTTTGGCTCTATGATGTTGAACGCTCTTTTCATTTTCCATGAATTGCCAATGTTGGTGGAATCGACAAGTATCATGAAAAGCCTGTTTTCGGCTCCGAACCTCATTTCTCCTTGGTTTTCGTAAAGCCATTTCATCAGCTCTACGGGATTTTTCTGTGCTTCGTCTATGACTTCTTTCCGGTTTTTCTTCATTTCGTCAAGAATGCTTTCAAAACCTGATTCCGACAGCTTTTCTGTGAGAGTGTAGAGTTGTTGTGAAACGCTTTGGGTGGAATCTGCCGTTATCGAGAGTTCTTTCGCTTTCTTTCTGAGCCATGAAATCTCACTTGAGCCGAGCCTTTTTCTCAGTTGCTGTTCCATGAACTGATTGGGAAAGTAGGTCACTTTCAGGTCGATAGGGTAGTTTCCTATAAAGAAATCTACGCTTTTTATCTCTCCTACGGCAGCGACGACCTTGTGGTGACGCTTGAACAATGATTCTATCAAGTACGAAGTCCAGTTGTTGTACCAGCTTGTCTGGACATAGTTCCATGCGTTCAAGGCTATCTCTCCTTGTCGTTTTAGAAGTTCGTCGTAATGGCTGATAACTTTTACATAGCGGCTTACAAGGTGTTTGTCGAGCGAGTTGTTTTGGTCTCCACCCCAAGCGTAATGCTGTATTTTGTAAAGGTCCTCTTTGAGCCGTGTGTCGTCAATCCCTATAGCTTTGTACCAGTCATTAGTTTTTACGCGCAGAAAGTTGTCCAGAAGACTGACGGCATTGTCTTCTTGTTCCAGACGCTCGAACAATTCCACGTTTTGTCGGGCAATTCCTTTTGAAACCAGTGTTATACTGTTCTCGCGGCAGAACTGTCCAATTTGTTTTCCACGGCACACGGCACGCACTTTCAGCCATAGAAGCGCATTGTCATCATTGTTGAATGCGAACAGATTCTGGGAACGGAATTCTCTGTCCCACCTTTCAAAGTTTGTCATATTACAATCATCCTTTTGTGCAAATAAGCAATATTTCGCTGCTTCCTGCCACGCTTCCTTTGCCTCCTCTGCCTTTTGTGTAGGGTTTTTGTTCCACTTTCACCTTGCGGTAGGGGCTTATCATGGCAACCATTGTGTTGATATCTGGGTAGCTGCGGTCGTTATAGCTTACGAGCCATGTCGGTATGTCGGCTGATCTTTCAAACATCAGCTTCAGATTTTCGATGGCTTCAGTATTCTTGTCGAACCCGCAATACCGTTTCGGCTCATATCGTTTTATTCCGTTTACAAATTGTTTGTCTTTCCAATATACCACGAATGTTTCCAGCAAATGGTAGAACGACTGGTAATCGGCGTGACTGTTGCAGTATGGAGGGTCGAAATACACCAGATCAACCCCTTTGAGGCGGGGCAGCAGATTGAGTATGTTTTCATTGAAACTCTTGTTGTCCTCCTTATTGTCGAACACCGCTTTGTTGTATTCAGGGAGTATTTCAAGGAAAATGTCTTTTATAGGACGGATCAGACTGCGGTTGCGTTTCACACGCACAGGGTCGGCGGCATATACAAGTGCTTGTGTGTGTGCGAAGTGACCCATGGTGACTTTTCTTGTAAGGCTTCTGCACATTGCGGCGAGAGCCAATGCCCTTTTATACTGGTTGCCCAGTTTTCCGACATTGCTTCGGAAACTGTCGATAAGTTTTGCTTCGTCTCTTGTGAAGAAAAGGTCTGAATACAGTGATTCCATCAGATTGTATTTCTGTGGGTTGCTGTTTTCGGAAAAGAGCAGTTTCAGGTCTTTTTCGTCTATTGTGATATTGGGATTTTCCACCAATGCTTTTCCTATTTCATTGTTGAATTCCATGAAATCGTTTGTAATGGTTTTTTTTCCAAGTTGTTTCATGAAATAGGCAATAGATTGCGAACCGCCGAAGGCATCGAGAACGATATGGGCATCGTCAGGTATGAATTTTGCGATCCATGCCCTATGTATGTATTTTGCTCCCAGGTATTGTGGCTCTGGGAATTTGTAGTCCAAATAATCGTTGTTTGAAAAAAGGTTTGCCATTTTCTTTTGTATTTCCATTTGCAAATATACTCAATCTTATTTAATATTGGTAATGATTTGGATTAAAAACCTTTTAATTGCGTTTACTGTGTGATGCAGAATCCGGAGGGGTTCACTCCTCTTATGAGATGCTTGCGGAGGAGGGTGGCGTCGCTGCCGAATTCATAGACATAGCCGTTGGTGGCGTAGGCGCGTGCGTCGGAGACATAGAGGTGTCCCGACTGCGGCGAGATGCAGATGGCGTAGGGCGACTGCATCTCGCGTATGGCGTCTTCGGCTGCTGCGTAGGTGCCGAGGCCTTCTGTCGCTTCCAGTGACGGCAGGCTTATGGTGTGGAGTGAGGGTTGCGCGGTGCCGGCGGTGTAGGAGAAGGCTGAGCCGATGAGGTAGAACCTGTTGCGGGCGGCGCAGCAGAGGGTTGCAGGGAAGTCGTAGATGCGGAACTCTTCGTTGTCCATGTTCAGCACGACGGTGCGTGGCGGCGTGCTGTAGAAGTCGCCGGCGGAGTTGATGCAGAGCCATTCGCCGCTCTGTGCGGGCTTGCCGAAGAGGTTGATGCACCCCGTGTCGATGCGTTTCAGCTCGCGCATGGTGGCTGCATCCACTACTGATATGGTGGATTCGTAGCCGTGTGTCTGTTCCTGTGCGGCGTAACCGCCTGAGTTTGCTATGTAGAGGCGTCCGTTGCGGTAGGCTATTCCTTCGGGTTCGTAACCCACATGGCATGTGTCGGTGACCTGCTTTGTGACGATGTCTATCTTTGCCACATATCCGCCGTCGGCGTAGGATGTGGCGTAGATGTAGGCTTTTCCGTCGGTGGCGAGGCGTCGGTTGTTCGGAATGTCCTCTGTTGCGGCTATTGCCGTGCCGTCGGGCCGGATGTATTGTATTATGTTCGACCAGTTGACGCTTATTGCGATGAGTGTGTCGTTCACCTGGATTATGTCGTTGCCGGTGTCGCCGAGGTGTTGTCCGGGGTTCTGCTTGCGGAACCATTGGCTTGTGAGTTGTCCGTGGTCGATGAGTGCGAGCGTCGAATTGTCCATGCCCCAGAGTCCTTCGCAGAGCACGATGAGGCGGTCGCCGTCGGCTGTCGGTCCGTCGCCTTCGCCGTAGTCGGCGGGCTGGAGTGTGCAGGATGCGATGAGGAGTGATGCTGTCAGGGCGAGTGTTTCTTTTCCGATTATCATTTAATGATTATCATTTTTTGATAAAGTCTTTCAAGACAACTGTTGTGGATGCTGTTGGTCTGTAAGGAAACAATACATAATTCTCTTCTGCAAAGATAGCGTTTCTTTTCCGATTATCATTAAATGATTATCATTTTTTGATAATGGTGTCACATCTTCCACGCAAGGGTGAGTTTCCAGTTGCGTCCCGGCATGGGGTAGCGTTTCACCACTTCGTGCCGCGAGTCGGTGATGTTGTTGCATTCTATGGTGGCATGGAGGGTGCAGTGGCGCAGCCGCAGCTCGCGGTTGAGCTTCATGTCGAGTGTGTGCCATGCGCCGAGCATGTCGTCGCGGTTGTTGGATATGAGTGCGAAGCGGTTGCCGGTGTAGAGCCATGATGCGCCTATTTGCCAGCCGTCGTATTCTACTGCCGCTATCGCCGATGCCGAATGCAGGGGTGAGTAGGGTATGTAGTTGCGGTATTCGGGGTCGGCCGGTGCCGAGTAGTCGCGGTCGCGCTGGCAGGTATAGTTTGTGCTTACTGAGAGGGCGAGTCTGTCCCAGCGCCGGTCGTAGCCGGCGGTGGCACTGAGTCCGAGTGACTTGACGAGTCCGAAGTTCACCATCGACCATCTGAACTGGCTCTTCATGGGTATTGCCACTATCTTGTCGGTGATGCGGTTATGATAGAAATCGAGCGCGATATGCAGTCCGTGTGCTCGGTAGTCGGTGCCTATGTCCCACTGTGTGGCGTATTCCGGCTTGAGGTTTGTGCTTCCCACGAGCGTGTAGTAGAGGTCGTTGAGTGTGGGTGCGCGGAAGATGCGTTTGTGGAATGCCCGTACTGTCCATGCCGAGCGGTGCCATGATGCCGTGAACATGGGAGTGAAGCGACTCAACGATGGTGCGGCGTGGCGTTTGTGGTCGGTGATATGGGTGTAGAGCAGTGCGGCGTTGGCTTCGAAACCCTTGTAGGCGGCGATGGCGGAGAGCACTGATTTGGAGTCGATGCGCCACACATGGTCGAAGCGATAGACATCGCTTTCAAGGTCGTTCCATGTCATGTCGGTGCTTGCTGTGACCGACAGCCACCGTGTGTTCCATGCCGCTGCTGCCGAGGCGTAGATGCTCTGCTGTGTGTAGTGGTTGTCGCAGCGCATGACGGCGGCGTTGGTGGAGGGGGCTTGCAGGTAGTGCAGGTGGTCGAGGGAGTATTTTATGTTGGTTTTCATGGCTATGTTCTGCCACGAATGTCGATATGACGACTGTATGAAAAAGTTGCGGTCCCACTGCCGGTCGGTGCTTGCCCATTGCTCGGAGAGTCGTCTTACGACGGGGCCGGGGAGTCCGCGGCGCGAACTGTAATAGTAGGCGTGTGCCGAAAAACCGCGATAGAATGCCGCGGCTTCGGTGCGCATGAAGGTGATGTCGGAGTTGGCTCGCCTCCCGACGGTGTCCTCCTGCTCGGAATGGAAGCGGAAGGGGTAGTCGCCGCGTGTGTGCTGCCACTCGGCATCGACGAAGAAAATGCTTCGGAACGAGTAGTAGGCTTTCGCCTTGTTGAGACCGAACGAACCGCTGCCGTACTCCAGCCGCACCTGTGTGGAGTCGGGTCGGCGTGTGCGCATGTATATCGTTGCTGCCGAGGCGTATTCCGAAGCCGATTGCAGGCGTTCGCTGCGGTTGGCATTGTAGAGCGACACTGCCTCCATGTTGTGCAGCGAGTAGCGTCCCAAATCCACCTGTCCGTTCTGCGCATTGGTGATTCTTATGCCGTCGAGATATACTCCCACATGCTGCGAACCCAGCGACCGCACGTTCACGGTCTTCAGTCCGCCCAGTCCTCCATAGTCCTTTATCTGCACGCCGGAGAAGTATTTCAGCGCATCGGCAACGGAGGTGGTGCTCAGACTCTGCAACGCCGTGCCCGAAAGCTCCTGCGACGGCGTGAGATAGTGCGGCCGCACGCCCACCACCGCCACATTGCCGATGGTGTGTATGGAGTCGGTCATGCCCGCCGTCTGCTGTGCGCGGCACGGCGCGAGGTGTGTGCCGAGGGCGATGGCGAGGGTTGCGAGGAGAGTGTGTGGATGAATCATTGGGTGCAAAGGTAGGTTTATTTTTTTGATTTTTGCTTTGCGGAGGCTTACTTTTGCTAACTCTCTGTTTATCAAGAGGTTTCCGCCGTTTTGAAAAGAAGCCTTGTTTGCACGGCAAACAAGGCTTCTTTATGATGCAAACAAGGCTTCTTTGCCTTGCAGACAAGGCTTGTTTTTACTTCACCATAATCTTCTTCACTGTTCCGTCGGAGTACTTCACGATGTTGAGTCCGCGCTGTGCGCCGCTGATGCGCTTGCCGTCGATGCTGTAGCGTGCCACTTCGTGTGTGCCAGCCACGGCTTCGGTGGTTGTTATGGCGCTGGGCGTTCCTTGCAGTGCGAATACGGGCATCTCCGGGAACCAGTAGTGCTTCAGCATGGGGTAGGCCGACTTCAGTGTGCCGTCGGTGGCCGAGTAGATGCGCAGCTCGCTCTCGTCGCCCCATGCCGAACCCTTGGTGATGCTGAGGTAAAGGTCGCCGGTGCCGGGTTTTATGCGGCATGCGGCGCCATAGACGTATGGCAGTGGATCTTCTTTAGAGGTGAAGTCGAGCAGCAGCGTGGTGGTGCCTTTGTCGATGTCGTACTTGTAGATGTGCTGTCCTGATGAGTACGCTCCTGTCGCGCCGTTCCAGAAGATGGCGTTTTCGGTGTCGGAGGCGGTGAAACAGTCGGGGTTCCATGCTCCCCACGAGCTTGTAGGGGGATACACTCCTTCGGGGAGTGCCACGTTTTCGGTGCTTCCCGTTGCGGGGTCGAACTTTACGATGTGGTCGGAAGTGGTGCCGTCAGGTTTTCCGACGGTGAGCCATACGGAGCCGTCCTTGGCCTCTGCTATGGCGCAGTAGGTGTAGCCTTCCGCCTCGTTGTTCACTGTCATGACGAGCGTGTCGGTGTTGGCGTCGATGACAAGGAGTCCGCGGCGTGAATCAACGGCATACACCTTGCCGCCGCGGTAGATCATGCCGCCGGTCTGGGTGTTGGTGAGTCCGTCGGTACCCTTGATTACTCCCTTCACCGAAAGGTCGCTGAGGCTGATGACATACACGCCGCCCGTGGTGCTGAGGTAGCCCTTGTCCTGGTCGGGGATGGCGAGGAACGAGCGTCCGTCCACGATGTATCCCTCGGCGTCGGTGATGATGTTTATCTGCTTTATCACCTCCATTGTGCGTGCGTCGCACACGGTGAGCGTGGGGTCGAAGGCTTCCTTGTCGGCCAGGCTCATCTTCTTGCACACGATGTACATGCGTTCGCCGCTGATGGTGGCGTAGCATCCGGTGGTGCCGAGGGTCATGGCAGAGGCGTCGGCATTGCTGCCTATGCGGTATTGCCAGTTGCCGTTACGGTCGAGGAAGTTCACCGTGGCGGTCTCTTTGCCGTAGCTTCCCTCGTTGAGCATGAACACACCGTCGGTGTATTCGGTTTGTTGCGCTGAGGCACTGATGGCTGACAGTCCGGCGAAGAGCACGGCTGCCAGTGAGCGTTGGATTGTAGAAATTTTCATACGCTGTTTGTTTTATATGATTGGTTAATTGCGGCAGCGCACAGTTGTGGCTGTCGGCATGATGAATATGCGCGTTGGTGGCATGTCGGTGTTGTTGCCGTTGCAGCCTAACCCACGAGGCGTGCCATTACGGCGATGCTTGCAAATGAAAGTTTCGGCAGGTCTTCTGACTCGCCGCCTGGTTGCGAACGCCTTCCCGGAAAGTCCTCTCCGATTGCGCTTCGGAAGCCAATCGAAGGACGTAACCCAGTGGCTCTGTTGTTCACACCCGACATTAAGGGCGGCTCACAGCTGCGGGACAGTAGAGGATTTGCACCCCTTTCCCTTTTAAGGAGAAGTGCCGCTGAACAAAAACAGTCCTTTTCGGCACGACTCCACCGTTGCTGTTGCAAAGTTACAACTTTTGGCTGAACTTCTGTGTATATGGAAGTTAAAGAATTTAAACCCCAATCGGTCATTAAACCCAAGCAAGCGTGCATAATAGAAATCGTCTTTCTTTTCCACACTTCTCCGTCTTTCTTTCGTCATCTTGCCGCTGTCCGCGTTTTGACATAGCGTTCTTCTTCTTCCTCGCAGATAGTGTCTGTCGGCGATATGGCATGGATATTGTGAAACTTAAATAAATAATTTAAATTGAATGCGACATGAAAAAATAATCATTAACTTTGCAAAAGCATAACACTCACAGACTTTTACCGCTTATGAAAATATACTTCAATCACAAGGAAGAACTTTGGAACTCATGGTCGCACGGCGCGGGCATCATCCTGGGACTCGTCATTGGCGTGGCGTTTCTCGTGTGGTGCGGCTGGGCGCGCAACGGCTGGGCGACGGCTGGCATCATACTTTATCTCTTCGGCATGCTCAGTTCGTATGTCGCAAGCACTGTCTATCACGCCCTTTCGGCATGGTCGCCGTGGAAGCAGAAGCTGCGCCGGTGGGACCACGCCGCCATCTATTGGCACATAGCCGGCTCCTACTCGCCCATAACGCTCGTGGCTCTGCGCGAGTACGGCATGTGGGGTTGGGCGTTGTTCATATTCATCTGGGCGGCGGCGATAGCCGGAACGGTGAAGACCTTCTGCTCGCTCAAGGGCCACAGCATCGTCGAGACCGTGTGCTATGTGGCTATGGGACTTAGCGTTCTTGTGGCTTTCGGCCCGCTCCTGCATTGTGTCGGCGCGTCGGCCGTGTCATGGATTGTGGCGGAGGGCGTGTGCTATATCACGGGAGCTGTCTTCTACTGTCTCAACAAGCGGCGCTTCATGCACACCGTCTTCCACTTCTTTGTGCTCGCAGGAAGCGTCTGCCACATTGTGGCGGTGTGGGACATTCTTATGAAATGGCTGTAGGCCACTGCCGGAAACGGGAACAGGCAGAGTCTGTCGGCAGCAGATGAGTCTGCGGCGGATGGAGGATAACGGACATTGGCATGATCTTTCAACGGGTTATGCCAATGTCCGTTATCCTGTTTTTCAGCTACTGTCGAAGCCGGACTTCCGGTTGCTTCCGCTCTGCCACTCCTTCGCCTGACCGGCGGAAAACCGCCGGCAGCAGGGCACGGGATCCCCCTTTCCCATGCCGCTGAACCCCGCCTGCCGCCTCATGAAAATGTGGTGAAAACATGAAAAGTCCCTCATAAAAGTGTAGCGAAGTGAGGAAAAGTCCCTCATAAAAATGTAGTGAAACCGTAAAAAGTCCCTCATAAAAATGTATTATGCTTTGTTTTCTTGCTGAAAATCAGTATCTTTGCATTGGTTAATCAAAACATTGGCTGAAGAATGGAAAGATTTATAATGAACGACCTTGTTGCCTGGAAGAACCGCACCGACCGTAAACCGCTTGTCCTGCTTGGTGCGCGGCAGGTGGGCAAGACGTATATCCTGAAGGAATTCGGCAGGCGTGAATACGAGAATGTGGCATACATAAATTGTGACAACAATGCCTTGGTGAGCGACCTTTTCGCTTCCGACTATAACATAAAGCGCATACTCTTCACGATGAGTGCCATAACGGGCGTTGAGATTCTGCCCGGCAAGACTCTCATAATAATGGATGAGGTGCAGGAACTGAAGCGCGGTCTGGCGTCGCTGAAATACTTTTGTGAGGATGCGGCGGAATATCATGTGGCGGTGGCAGGCTCGTTGCTCGGACTGGCGTTGCATGAAGGGGAGTCGTTCCCGGTGGGAAAGGTCAATATGCTGAACATGTTCCCGATGACTTTCGGCGAATTTCTGCTGGCCCAGGGCAGGAAGCAGATGGCCGATCTGCTTGCGTCGGGGCAATGGGGCATTGCCGGCGGACTGCGCACCATGTATGTGCAAAGCTTGCGCGAGTATTATCTTGTGGGTGGAATGCCGGAGGCGGTGGCCAAGTTCGTACAGACAAACGACGCGAATGCGGTGAGGGAGATACAGAACGACATTCTCGCTGCCTACGAGAAGGACATCTCCAAGCATGCGCCTGCCGACCAGGCCGTGCGCATAAGTCAGGTGTGGAACTCCATACCGTCGCAGCTTGCGAAGGAGAACCGCAAGTTTATCTATGGCGTTGTCAAGAAAGGTGCGCGTGCAAAGGATTACGAACTGGCGATACAATGGCTTCTGGATGCGGGACTTGTGTATAAGGTGAACCGTGTAAACACGCTCGGCGTCCCTTTGAAGATACATGAGGACATCGCCGCATTCAAGCTCTTCATGCTCGATTGCGGACTGTTGGGGGCGATGAGTCAGACTCCTCCTGCCATGCTTCTGCTGCCAAGCAGGGACAATACGGGAAAGGGCGATTTCACGGAGAATTTCGTATGTTCGCAGATGAAGTCGATCAGTGGTCTGCCGGTGTTCTATTACAGCAAGGACAACAGTCAGCTGGAACTCGATTTCGTCATTCAGGCAGGTGTGGACGTTTATCCCGTTGAGGTGAAGGCGGAGGAGAACCTTCAGTCGAAGTCTCTCAAGACGACGCTCTCTGCTAACCCGCAGATGCGTGGTCTGCGCTTCTCCATGAGCGATTACCGTGATGAGGAGCGGCTTGTAAATGTGCCGTTGTATGGGGTGAGGGAATTCGTTGTGAAGCTGATGTAAGGCGCAACGGCAGTCATCCCATTTCCGCCCATAAGCAAACAAGCCTTGCTTGCAGTGCAAACAAGGCTTGTTTGGATGGTAAAGAAGGCTTCTTTGCAGTGCAAGGAAGCCTTCTTTTGTGTGGGGTGGGGCGGTGCTTTTTGTGCTGTGGCGTAAGCTTTTGTTTCTCAACGGGTTGCGCTGTTTCCGTCAATGCGCCTCCAGCCAGTTGGCACCCCATCCTGAGTCTGCCACGAGGGGTACGCTCAGGGGGTAGGCATGCTGCATCTCTTCGAGCACGATGCGCTCCACACGCTCCTTCTCTTCGGGCAGAACGGAGAAGTTGAGTTCGTCGTGTACTTGCAGAATCATCTTTGAGCGTATGCCTTCTTCGGCGAACCGGCGGTGTATGCGCACCATCGCTATCTTGATGATGTCGGCTGCCGAGCCTTGTATGGGTGCGTTGATGGCGTTGCGTTCGGCGAAGTTGCGCACGGTGGCGTTGTGCGAAGTGATGTCGGGCAGGTAGCGGCGGCGGTGGAAGAACGTCTCGGCGTAGCCGTGCTCGCGCGCCGTCTCCTTGGCGCGTTCCATGTAGTCGCGCACACGGGGGAAGGTGTCGAAGTAGCCGTCGATGAGCTGCCGTGCCTCGTCGCGGCTTATTTCGAGCCGTTCGGCGAGTCCGAAGACGGTGATGCCGTAGATTATGCCGAAGTTGGCACGCTTGGCCTTGGTGCGTTGGTCGCGCGACACGCTGTCGATGGACTCTTTGTAGATGCGTGCCGCGGTGGCGGCGTGTATGTCGTGACCCTCGCGGAAGGCTTCGGTCATGTTCTCGTCGCCACTCAGATGTGCCATCACGCGCAGCTCTATCTGCGAGTAGTCGGCTGAGAAGAAGAGGCATCCCGGTTCGGGGATGAAACAGCGGCGTATCTCTTTGCCGTCCTCGCCGCGCACGGGGATGTTCTGCAGGTTGGGATCGGAGCTGGAAAGGCGTCCCGTGGCGGTGACGGCCTGGTTGAAGGAGGTGTGTATGTGTCCCGTGCGGGGGTTGATGAGCTTGGGGAGGGCATCGACGTAGGTGCCGAGGAGCTTCTTCAGACCGCGGTGCTGGAGTATCTTGCCGACGATGGGCGACTTCGTGCGCAGCTGTTGCAGCACTTCCTCGGAGGTGACATACTGTCCCGTCTTCGTCTTCTTGGGCTTCTCCACTATCTTCATCTCGCCGAAGAGAACTTCGCCCACCTGCTTGGGCGAGGCGATGTTGAACTCGTGTCCGGCTTCGCGGTAGATGTCCTGCTCTATCTCGCGCATCCTTTCGGTGAAGGTGCGTGAGGTCTCTGCCAGCGCGTCGGTGTCGAGCAGCACGCCGTCGGTCTCCATCTGGGCGAGAACGGGGACGAGTGGCATCTCTATTTCGTAGAAGAGCTGTTCCATGCCGGCATCCTTCAGGCGCGGCTTCAGCACGTTGTGGAGGCGCAGTGTCACGTCGGCGTCCTCGGCGGCATAGTCGCACACGAGGGCGGGGGGCACTTCGCGCATGCTCTTCTGGCTCTTGCCGCGCGGTCCGATGAGCGTGTCGATGTGTATCGTCTCGTAGTCGAGGAGCGTCTCGGCGAGGTAGTCCATGCCGTGATGCTGTTCGGGCTGGAGCAGATAGTGGGCTATCATCGTGTCGAACATGGGGGCGGACAGATTCACGCCATAACGCATGAGCACCTCCATGTCGTACTTGATGTTCTGCCCTACTTTCATGATTTGGGGGCTTTCATACAGTGGTTTAAATATATTAACAATCGTTTCGGCTTTTTTACGATTGTCGGGAATTGGCACATAAAAGGCCTTTCCTTCCTCGGCAGCGAAGCTCAAACCCACGAGTTCGGCATCAATCGGGTTGGTGGAAGTGGTCTCTGTGTCCAGACTGACAGTTGGTTGTGTCAAAAAAAAGTCAAGTAATTTCCGCATTTCTTCCTCATTATCAACGAGTTTATATTCGTGCGGAGTGTTTTCTAATCGCCGAGAGTGCGTGTTTTTTACGGAATCCGACTCGTCGGGCGTATTTTCTGAAAATAAATCGAGTTGCTGATTAACTTTTTTTACGTTTTGTTTCTCTTTCTTCAAAATCTTGTCTGCAAGGCTCTTGAATTCGAGTTCGGCGAAGATTTCGTTGAGTCGGTCGGCATCAGGCTCCGTGATTTTGAGTTCGTCAAGATTCAGCTCCATCGGGACATCGGTGCGTATGGTGGCGAGGAATCGCGACATTCGTATGTCATCGACGGCAGCTTCCACCTTTTCGCGGAGTTTTCCTTTTATCCGGTCGGTGTTGGCAAGGAGTGAATCGATGCTTCCGAATTCGGCGATGAGCTTGGCGGCGGTCTTCGGACCCACGCCGGGGCAGCCGGGGAAGTTGTCTGCCGAGTCGCCCATGAGTGCGAGCAGGTCTATCACCTGCGACGGCGATGTGAGTCCGTACTTCTCGTTTACCTCGGCAGGCCCCATCGTTTCGTAGCCTCCTCCGTGCCTGGGTCGGAAGATGAAGACATTGTCCCGCACGAGCTGTCCGTAGTCCTTGTCGGGCGTAAGCATGTAGGTGGGTACGCCGGCAAGCCCCGCCTTGGTGGCGAGTGTGCCTATCACGTCGTCGGCTTCAAACCCGTCGGCCTGTAGCACGGGTATGTTCATGGCACTGATGATGTCCTTGATGATGGGCACCGAGGCGCGTATGTCCTCCGGAGTAGCTTCGCGCTGCGCCTTGTAGGCAGGGAAGGCCTCGTCGCGGAAGGTCTTGCCGTGGTCGAAGGCGACACCGATGTGTGTGGGATTCTCCTTGGTGAGAATCTCGTTAAGAGTGTTCACGAAGCCCATGACGGCTGATGTGTTGAGTCCTTTGGAGTTGATGCGCGGGTTCTTTATGAACGCATAATAGGCGCGATAGATGAGCGCGTAAGCATCGAGGAGGAATAGTTTTGCCATAATATGATGTTTGCCAACTGTCGTAATTCTATGAGTTTGGTTTGAGTTTCGTGTGTTGTGCGACATGCGAAACTTAACTATTTAGGTGTAAAATTACAAAAAAAATGTCACTAATAACGGTAAAAACACTAACTTTGTACGAAATATCAAGAAACAATGGATTATCTGTCAGTCATAAAGGCACCCATCGAGGCGGACCTCGCCGATTTCATTAACCTCTTCAACCAGTCGCTGTCGCATGAGGACGGTATGTTGGGCAGTGCGCTCGAACATATCCGCAAGCGTGCCGGCAAGCGTATGCGGCCTATGCTGATACTGCTGATGGCGAAGAATTTCGGGCAGATAAGCGCGGTGACGCAGAACGCTGCCGTGGGTCTGGAACTGCTGCATACGGCGTCGCTCGTGCACGACGATGTCGTGGACGAGAGCGAGGAACGCCGCGGACAGGCTTCCGTGAACGCCACTTACGACAATAAAGTGGCGGTGCTCGTGGGCGATTACATCCTATCCACGGCTCTGCTGTATGTGGCGCGCACTCATTCGGAGCGCATCGTCACCTATCTTGCCGAACTGGGGCGCACGCTTTCCGACGGCGAGATACTGCAACTCTCCAACATCGGGCGCAAGGACATCTCCGAGGAAGTGTACTATGACGTGATAAAGCAGAAGACCGCCGCTCTGTTCGAGGCCTGTTCGGGCATCGGAGCACTCTCCTCTGGCGCAGGAGAAGCCGAGGTGGAGGCGGCGAAGCAGTTCGGTCAGGACCTCGGCATAATATTCCAGATACGCGACGACATCTTCGATTACTACGATTCTGCCGAGATAGGCAAACCCACGGGCAACGATATGGCGGAAGGCAAGCTCACCCTTCCCGTGATTTACGCCGTGAACAGCGGCGGCGACGACGCCATGCGGCAGCTCGCCCTCAAGGTGAAAGCACGCACGGTAAGCCCCGACGAGATAGCAAGCCTTGTGGCTTACACGAAAGAGAAGGGCGGAATAGAGTACGCCGAAAAGCGCATGTGGGAGTTTCACAGCCGTGCCCAGGCGTTCCTGGACAACACTGTGAAGGACGAAGCGGTGAAGGCCGCCCTGCAGGCGTATCTTGACTATGTGATAAAGAGGAACAAGTGAGGGGGCAAACTTGGCGGAGTGAGCCTTCAAGCTTAATGGAGTGAGCCTTCCTAGGCCTTTCTAAGCCTCTCTAAGCCTTTGGTGATTAAGGGCGTAGGAAGGCTTAGAAAGGCGTAGAAAGGCTCACTCTTTCCGGCTTAGAGAGGCTCAGAAAGGCCTAGGAAGGCTCACTCTTTCATGCTTAGGAAGGCTTAGAAAGGCCCTGTGAGGCTCACTCTTTCAAGCCAGTGATCCTCCCTCCTTTCAGTATCCTCTATATTCTTTTCTTGCTTTTGTCATCAGTTCCCTCATTCCTCCGCTTTCCACAAACTTCTTTTCGAGTTTTTCTATGAGTCGTGAGAGGAGCCAGTCGGTCTGGTGGATGAGGGTGATGGCGATGTTGGCAATTGTCTCCGGCGATCGGGAGGGCATGGCGTTGCGGTAGAAGGCGCTGTCGTTGTGCTGTGAACAGGCGCGTTGTGCCTGCGAAAGGCGTGCATCGCCGGGTTCCCATTGCTGTAGGTCTCTCACACGGAGATAATCCTCATAGTCTGCGAGCAGTTCTTGCAGACTTGCTTTCGCCACGTTGGTGAGTTTTATTTCAGTTTCCTTTGAGGTGTTGCCTGCCGCTGCTCCTTCGGCTATATTCTGCTTGCCGGAGCGTGCTGCCTGCACCATTTGGTCGATGGTTCGGTCGTTTTTTTCGAGGAAGTGATGGGTGAAATAAAAGGTGACATCATAGATACACTCCGCTTTCTGGTAGGCAATGAGGTTCTTGTAGGAGCCGCCGTGAGGGAGAAATGTTTGTGGGGTGGGCATGGTGGTGATGCTTTTAAAGGGTTTTTGGAATGGGATTGGAGGGGGAGGCAAGCTTGGTGGAGGGGGCTGGCAGGCTTAGTGGAGTGAGCCTTAAGCTTAATGGAGTGAGCCTTTCTAAGCCTTTCTGGGCCTCTCTAAGCCCCTAATCATCGAGGGGATGGATGGGCTAAGGCTTAGAGAGGCTTAGGAAGGCTTAGAAAGGCTCGCTCTATTGAGCCAATAGCCTCTCTCTATTGAGCCAATAGCCTCTCTCTATTGAGCCAATAGCCTCTCTCCATTGCGCTAATAGCCTCTCTCCATTGCGCCAATAGCCTCACACTTTCTTAGAAGAACTTCACCTGCTCTCCCTCGATTTCGCTCAGAAGCATGTTGGCGAGGCGGCTTGTGCCGAGGCGGAGCCACTTGTTGGTGAGCCATTTTTCGCCCAGAACCTCTTTCACGATGGTGTAGTAGATTATTGCATCCATCACGCTGTTTATGCCTCCTGCGGGCTTGAAACCTATCTGTATGCCCGTTTCATCGTAGTATTCCTTGATGGCCTGACACATGACGTATGCTGCTTCGGGTGTGGCGGCAGGTTCGAGTTTGCCGGTGGAGGTCTTGATATAGTCGGCTCCGGCGTACATGGCGAGGATGGAAGCCTTCTTGATGTTTGTTGCGGTCTTGAGTGCTCCGGTCTCAAGGATTACCTTCATCGGCACCTCTTCGCCGCATGCTGCCTTGAGTTCCTGAATCTCGTCGCACACGCCTTCGTAGTCGCCTGACAGGAATTTTCCCACCGGCATGACGATGTCAATCTCTGTGGCTCCGTCGGCAACAGCGAGTGAAGTCTCTGCAACTTTCACTTCGATGCGTGCCTGCGACGACGGGAACGAACCCGAAACGCAGGCTATCTCCACGCCATCTACTTCGAGCGACTCTGCCACGATGTCGGCAAAGCAAGGATATACGCATATCGTTGCGACGTGGGGCAGGTCGGGATAATGGCTGTCGAAGTCGTTCACGCGCTCGGTGAAGGCGAGGATGCTCTCTTCCGAGTCGGTGGTCTTGAGCGAGGTGAGTTCGATGCTGCCGAAGAGGAAGCGTTTCACCTCCATTGTGTCGTTCTCGTGTACTTTCTCGGCGATGATCTTACGCACGGCGTCGCGCACGGCGTTGTCGTCGAGATTGGTGTCGTACTTGGCCAGAGCCTCGTCGTATTTGCTGGGCTGGATGGCGCTTTCCTGGGTGTTGAGGATGGTGTCTGTGATTATTCCCATAGTGTTTTGCTGATGTATTGTTTTATTGTTTTTGCTGTTTTCTGGGGTGATGGCATGGCATAGACAAGCCGTCGTGCCGGTTTTCCGCTACGCCTTGAGCTTGGGATTGTTCCTGTGGCGGTCGTGGTCGCGTGCCGTCTTCTTTTCTATGCTTTTGCGGAACGCTTCGGTGAGGTCGGTGCCTGTCTGGTTGGCGAGGCAGAGCAGCACCCATAGTATGTCTGCCATTTCCTCCGACGGGTCGTCGTTCTCGCCGCTTTTGAAGCTCTGGTCGCCGTAGCGGCGTGCCATGATGCGTGCCAGTTCGCCCACCTCTTCGGTGAGGCAAGCCATGTTTGTGAGTTCGGAGAAGTAGCGCACGCCGTACTCCCTGATCCATTTGTCCACAGTCTCCTGTGCTTCTTTTATTGACATAACGCGTGTATTTTTTCGTAGATTGCCACTGCTGACGTAAGTAGTGTGAGGACTATGAAGACATTGTCTCTTTTGCGCTTGCCCTCGCTGTCCTTTCTTGGGAAAATGGCGAAGCCCGGCACGGCTACTACGAGTGTGACGAACAGCACTGTTTCAGCCACGCCGTTGCCCATGTCGATGAAGTGCCTTGCCGTCGAGCCTATGACGCCTATCACGAGGAGGACGCTGAAAAAGCTGTTCAGTAAATCTCTTTTCATTGCTATATGTTTTTACTTGTAGTGGTGGAGAATGTTTTACAGTCTTCTCTCCTTGCTCATTATTCCTTGTTTTTCGTGTCCATGCAGATGGTGACGGGGCCGTCGTTGAGCAGTTCCACCTTCATGTCGGCGCCGAATTCGCCCGTTCCTACGGGTTTACCGAGCGCGTCGGAGAGCTTGCGGCAGAAGTCCTCGTAGAGCGGAACCGATATCTCGTGGCGTGCGGCGCGGAACCATGAGGGGCGGTTTCCCTTCTTGTACGAGGCGTAGAGCGTGAACTGGCTCACCACCAACGCCTCGCCCCCGGTGTCGAGAATGGAGCGGTTCATCACGCCGTTCTCGTCGTCGAAGACGCGTAGCGCAGCCACTTTCTTCACCAGCCAATCGACATCCTCCGTCGTGTCCTCCTCTTCCACGCCGAGGAGGAGCAGGAAGCCGTGGCCTATACTCGATTTCACCGTGCCGTCGATGGTCACCGATGCGTGACTGACGCGCTGTATTACTGTTCTCATGCGATGTGTATTTCTTTTCTTGTTAGCGGAATACAAAATTACTCGAAAATTGTGATAAAAACAAGCCGACACCTGCATGATAAGTGAAAAAATGAAAAATAAACGTTTTTTTTCGCTGATTTTCTTTGCGTTATGGATTTTAATTGATAAATTTGCAACAACTATATGTGCGTAGTGGCGCACTGCTACACTTTTAAGCAACCGATTCCGATAAAAGAGACGACATTTTTCATAAACGTAACACTTATTAGTATAAATCGTCTTGGTATGGAAAAGGTTCCGGAAGTGGGCATTCCATGCTGACAAGAAGCATTGAGCAAATATGGAATAATGTTTTTTCATGATGGCATTCTTCCGGTTTTTTTACCGGAAATGTATGTCAGTCATTGAAAAGATGGTAATATGACTTTTAGTTTTTAGTATAATTTGATATAAGGATTGGCTTGTGATAACCCGTGATGGGGCCGACAAGTATTTTTTTGGGAGATTTTAATGAATCTTCTCTGTGTGTGCGCTTAGATCGTGAGGTCGTGGCGCATTTTTTTTTGCTGCTTCTGCATCGTTCTAAAAACAAGCCTTGTTTGCACTGAAAAGAAGCCTTGTTTGCACTGAAAAGAAGCCTTGTTTAGAGTGTAAAGAAGCCTTGTTTTCAGTGGCAGTGTAAAGGCGTTGATAATTAGCGATTTGGGGCCTCACGCCTCTTTCTCGGCCGTCTTTTTCTCGAAGAAATCGTGCAAAATCGCCGCTCTTCTGCTTCCCACAACCTGTGCAAGTTCCTCTGCTGACGCCTCGCCGATGCGTTTCACGCTCTTGAAGTGCTTCATGAGGGCGTCGCGCGAGGCAGGCCCTATGCCGCTGATGTCGTCGAGCACGCTGTGGAGGGCGTGCTTGGAACGCTTGTCGCGGTGGAACGTGATGGCATAACGGTGCACCTCGTCCTGAATCTGCGTGAGGACGCGGAACAGTTCGCTCTGAGGGTCGATGCCTATCACCTGCGGCGGACAGCCGTAGAGCAGTTCGTTGGTGCGGTGACGGTCGTCCTTGGCGAGTCCGGCGATGGCAATGCCGAGGTGCAACTCGTCGTCCACCACCTGGCGCACCACCTCCATCTGACCCTTTCCGCCGTCGGTGATGATGAGGTCGGGCAGGGCTTCGCCCTCTTCTCTCATGCGCGTGTAGCGGCGGCGCACCACCTCCTGCATGGAAGCGTAGTCGTCGGGACCGCTGACGGTCTTGATGTTGTATTTGCGGTAGTCCTTCTTCGACGGCCGCATGCCCTTGAACACCACGCAGCCCGCCACGGCATCGGTGCCCGATATGTTGGAGTTGTCGAAGCATTCTATGTGGAACGGCAGCTTTTCGAGTCGCAGTTTCTGTTGCAGTTCCTTCATCAGACGCGTCTTTTTTTGTTCCGGATTGAGTTTTTCCGTCTGTTTCAGGCGGTCGAAACGGTACTGGCGGCAGTTCATGAGCGACAGTTCCAGCAAGTGCTTCTTGTCGCCGCGCTGCGGCACGAAGAACTCCACGCCGCCCAGCTGCCACTCCATTGCGAACGGCACTATCACCTCCTTTGCCTCGCTTCCGAACCTGCTGCGTATGTCGGGGATGGCAGAAATGAGCAGTTCCGGGTCGGTTTCATCGAGTTTCCGGCGGTATTCAAACGTGAAACTCTGGTTCACCGCCCCCTCCACAACGTGCATGTAGTTGATGAACACCATGCTGTCCGCCTCGTCGGAGAGTATGGTGAAGACATCTACATTGCTTATGGTGTGGCTCACCACCTCGCTCTTGGCGCAGAAATTCTGTATGAGCATGTACTTCTGCTTGAGTTCTTCCGCCTCCTCGAAGCGCAGTTCGGCGGCTTTCCGCTGCATTTCATCGTAGATGTGCCTGCTCAGTTCGCGCGTGTTGCCCTTCAGTATCTCGCGTGCCTGGGCTATACATTCACGGTAGTCCTCCACGCTCTGCCGCCCCGTGCAGGGTGCGTTGCAGTTGTGTATGTGGTATTCCAGGCACGGTTTGTACTTGCCTTGGGCGATGCCTTCGGGTGTAATCGGGATGTGGCACTTGCGCGGTTTGTAGAGTTTGCCTATCAGTTCGAGCACGGCATACATGCTTGCCGTGTGCGAATATGGTCCGTAGTAGGTTCCCCATTTGCGGTTTATCTGGCGTGTCTTGAATATGCGCGGCAGATATTCGCCCGTGACACAGATGCTGGGGTAGGTCTTTCCGTCCTTGAGGAGCACGTTGTAGCGGGGGTTGTACTTCTTTATAAGACTGTTTTCGAGCAGCAGCGCGTCCTCTTCGGTGTTCACCACGGTGTAGCTTATGTCCTCTATCTTCGACACCAGTACCTTTGTCTTGAATCTATCTACCTCCTTGTGGAAGTAGCTCGACACACGCTGCTTCAGCCGTTTGGCCTTGCCTACATATATAATGGTGTGGTTCTTGTCGTAGAACTGGTAGCTTCCGGGTTTGTCGGGCATACTCAAAACTATGCTTTTCAGCCGTTCTATCCGCTTCAGATCGTCTTCCTTCTTCATCTTTGAAAATGCTTTAATAGGGCAGTGTAAGTGCCTGTGGTTTAGGGCGATGTCTTCTTCATGTTTCATGTGAAACATTCTTGCGTTTCACATATTGCACCGTTTCATCCCGTTTCCGTCGTTAAAGAAACACTTTAACGCCGATGGATGCGTGCCAAAACGAAAAAAGCGGCATGATGCCGGGTGGCATCTGCCGCTTTGGGGTAGGGTGTCAGAGCTTCAACAGTGAAGTAACCTCCACGTCATCGTCGAAAACTTCGCGTCCGTCGAGACCTTCGTGCACGAGTTCGATGATGAAGTTCACATATATTTTCTTCACTCCGAACTTCTTGACGAGGTTGCATGCTGCCTTCATCGTGCCTCCGGTGGCGAGCAGGTCGTCGTGCAAAAGCACCACATCATCGGGACCTATGGCGTCCTTATGTATTTCGATGGTGTCCTTGCCGTACTCCTTGGCATAGCTTTCCTGGATTGTCTCGCAGGGCAGCTTGCCTGGTTTGCGGCACAACACTATTCCGGCGTGCAGGCGCATTGCGAGGGTTGAGGTCATGATAAGTCCGCGCGACTCTATGCCTACAATCTTTGTGATGCCTTTGTCCTTGTACATCTCATAGAGTTCGTCGCTCATTGTCTTCACGCATTCATAGTTTTTGAAGAGCGTGGATACGTCGCGGAAGTTGATTCCTTTCTTTGGCCAATCGGGTATGCAACGCAGATTGTCCACTAATAGTTTGTTGTTCATTGTCAGTTGCTTGTATTATGTTCGTTCTTTCAATTGTTTCATGTGAAACGTTCTTGCTGTCCTTTCCTTGCGGAGCGGCTTCCTGCGCCTTCCGGCGGAGTGGGGATGCCGCCGCCGTGGGGTCAGCGGTGCATCATCACCAGCAGCACGTTGATGTCGCTCGGCGACACTCCCGGTATGCGTGAGGCTTGTGCCAGCGTTTCGGGGTCTATCTTCTGGAGCTTCTGGCGGCCTTCCGTCGAGATTTCATGTATGTCGGCGTAGCGGAAATGTCCCTTTATGCGTATGTTCTCGAGGCGGTGCATCTTGTCGGCTACGAGTCGTTCGCGCTCTATGTAGCCTTTGTACTTTATGCTTATCTCGGCTTCTTCCGTTATCTCTTCGCGGCGGTTGGGTGTGAGGGCGAGTGCCTCTTTCAGTGCCGGCACGGCTTCGGCGAGTGCTGCGATGCTTATCTGCGGCCGTGATATGAGGTCGGCGAGTGTGGTTCCGAAGCGGAGTGGGGTGGTGCCGAAGCTTTCGAGGGCTGCGTTTATGTCGCGCGGTTTCACCGAAGTGTTGTGGCAGAAGTTCACGATGCGTTCGCATTCGGATTTCTTCTGCAGCCACCAGTCCATGCGGTCGCGCTTTGCCAGTCCGAGGTCGTATGCCCGTTCGGTGAGTCGTTCGTCGGCGTTGTCCTGGCGCAGCAGTATTCTGTATTCGGCGCGTGAGGTGAACATTCGGTACGGTTCGTCCACGCCTTTTGTCGTGAGGTCGTCTATGAGTACGCCTATGTAGCTTTCGTCGCGTTTCATCACGAACGGTTCGCCGCCCGAGCAGTGTATGGCTGCGTTGATTCCTGCCACCGTTCCCTGTCCGCCCGCCTCTTCGTAGCCCGTCGTTCCGTTCACCTGTCCGGCGAAGAAGAGACCTTTTACTATTTTCGATTCGAGCGAATTCTTGAGTTGGGTGGGGTCGAAGTAGTCGTATTCGATGGCGTAGCCGGGCCGATAGACCTTGATGTCGCGGAACGCCGGAATCTTCTTCAGTGCCTCAATCTGCACTTCCATGGGCATCGACGATGAGAATCCGTTGAGGTACATCTCGTTGGTGTCCTCGCCTTCGGGTTCGAGGAAGAGCGGGTGCTGCTGCTTGTCGGGGAATGTCACGAGTTTGGTCTCGATGGAAGGGCAGTAGCGCGGCCCGGTGGATTGTATCTGTCCGTTGTAGAGTGGGGAGTCGGCGATGGCTGCGCGCAGTGTCTCGTGCACTTCGGCGTTGGTGTTGCAGGTCCAGCAGGGCAGCTGCTTCAGCGGTCGGGCGGTGCCCATGTAGCTGAATTTGTGGAATGTCTGTTCGCCCGGCTGCTCCTCCATTTCGTCGAAGTGTACGCTCCGGCGGTCTATACGCACGGGTGTTCCCGTCTTCATTCTTGCCGCCGTTATGCCGTGGCGCGTTATGCTTTCGGTGAAATGCAGCACGGCGGGTTCGGCGCAACGCCCTCCCGGCACCTGCCTTCTGCCCACATGCATGAGTCCGTTGAGGAATGTCCCGGCGGTGATTATCGTTGCCTTGGCACGAAATTCCACGCCCCACACCGTTGCCACGCCCACGGCTTCGCCCTGCTCCACGAGCAGTTCGCAGGCTTCGTCCTGCCACACGTCGAGTCCGGGCGTGTCGTCGATTACCTTGCGCCATGCCCAGATGAACTTGCCGCGGTCGCATTGTGCCCTCGGACTCCACACTGCGGGACCCTTGCCTTGGTTGAGCATGCGGAACTGTATGGCCGTCTCGTCGGTGACGATGCCCATGTTTCCGCCCAGTGCGTCGATCTCGCGCACTATCTGTCCCTTGGCTATTCCGCCCACGGCGGGGTTGCAGCTCATCTGCGCCGTCTTGTTCATATCCATCGTTATGAGGCATGTCTTGGCACCCATGGTGGCTGCGGCTACCGCCGCTTCGCATCCTGCATGTCCTCCGCCGATAACGATGACGTCGTAAAATAACTTCATTCTCTGATAATAAATGTTCGTGTTCCGCGTGCCGGGAACTTGTGGTTGCGGAGCGGTCTGGCCGCTTTCCTGTCCCGTTTGTTTTCCTGTGCGCTGACAGCAGGTCGTGTGCCTGCCCGACTTCGGTTTTCATGTCCCGCAAATTCCCTTGTTGTGCGAAATTCTGTATTATGTCGCAAAATTAAGAATAAAAAATGATTTTATATCGAAAATAATTTGATTTATCATCAAAAATCACTATTTTTGCAAGCTGAAATCGGGGCGTCATTACCTATTAATAGGTAGGTGAGCATGCCCGCCATGACACATTTGGCTGCGACTATTATTTCGACAATCAATAATTTTAACAGTTAAATAATTTAATTTCAAACACTTATGTGGTTAATCAATTCATCAATCGGTAGAAAGGTGGTGATGGCTGTGACAGGCGTTGCCCTTGTTCTATTCCTGACATTCCACATGTCAATGAATGTTGCGGCACTCTTCTCTGGAGATGCGTACAACATGATCTGTGAATTCCTTGGCGCCAACTGGTATGCCGTAGTTGCAACGATGGGCCTTGCAGGCCTTGCAGTAATCCACATCGTGTATGCCTTCTGGCTCACGATGCAGAACCGCGCTGCCCGCGGCACCTCACGTTACGAGGTAGTGGCAAAGCCCGCGAAGGTGGAATGGGCTTCGCAGAACATGCTTGTGCTTGGCATCATCGTGCTTCTGGGTCTTGCTCTCCACTTCTGGAACTTCTGGTACAACATGATGTTCGCAGAGCTTGTAGGCTTTGAAGGCGTATGTGCACCCGCCGACGGTTTCGGTTGGATTCAGGAGACATTCGCAAATCCTGTTTATGTAGTGCTCTACATCGTATGGCTTGTTGCCCTCTGGTTCCACCTCACACACGGTTTCTGGAGCGCA
>ERZ857629.1393-NODE-1393-length-26815-cov-5.458371_pt1 | contig 26815 bp, 24 predicted proteins | sample MGYA00519700_ERZ857629 | MGnify/ENA primary metagenome ERZ857629 (study PRJEB31778, sample SAMEA3449351) | human gut metagenome | biome: human gut; feature: human-associated habitat; material: faeces | place: United Kingdom | collected 2010/2012 ...
CGACCGGCACCGCGCATGAGAAGAGCACGGCGTTCATTGCCGCGATCCGCGCCATGAATTCCGCCATCCATGTCAGGTCCTCATCCGTTGTCAGCAGGGGCTCCGAAAGTGGGAGATCGCCGACGGAGGCCCGCAGAGAGTCATATTCCTTACCAGGAATAATATGGGTCGAGGCCACTATGATTTTCTCAAACTTCTCCCGGCGCAGTTTTTCCAAAGCCTCAGGCACACTGTCAATATGCACACCTCGCTCCTCCAAACGGCGCATGACAATGCGAGCGGTATAGGCGCGGCGCACCTGGAAATCCGGGTTCTTCTTTGTCAGAGCCGCCTCCACCGGCCGGATACAGGTCTGCTCCGCCTGGGCATAGGTCGTTCCAAAGCTCACAGCAAGTAGTGCTTTCTTCACGTTTCTCTCCTTTTTGCTTTATAGAATGCGGGCCCTCAGCCCTCATTCAACCTTTCCTCCAGCCAGGCGATCATCTCTTCCCTGCCCTGGGCGGACAGGGGGAATACTCTTTCGCCCTCCATGGTGCTCTTTTCATAGCAGTACAGGCCATGCCAGTATTCCACATGGATGCTGCTTTTTTCGTAGTCCACTTCTTTGGGGGTGGCCATGACAATGTCCGGTGCGGCGCGGAAGCGGAAAAGGCCCAGGGAGCCGGTGAAGATATTGTTCATCGCAAACGTATGCAGTGTGGGAATAAACAGTTTTTCCATGCGTTTCTCCTCGCTTTTTGTTTCGTTTATCATATCATACCCGGACGCGAAATGCAAACAGGAGAAGCTCTTGCAAATTGCGGCAGGATATGATAGATTACTCCCCGGTGATGAAAAATGAAGCAACAAATGAAGGGAACCCTGGCGCTGCTGCTGGGGACGTTTATCTGGGGAACGGCGTTCATTGCCCAGAGCGTAGGGATGGAGCTGATTGGGCCGTTTACCTTCCAGGCAATTCGGTGCATCCTCGGTGTGATTTTTTTGTTTTTGGCGTCGCTGGTGTTTGACTGCAAGGTCGGTGTCGCCGGATCTCTGAGAAAATGGAGGAACCCAAAACTGTGGTGCAGCGGCATTATCTGCGGCATCGCGCTGTTCGTTGCCACAAGCTTGCAGCAGGTGGGGCTGGTGTATACCGCGCCCGGGAAAGCGGGCTTCCTGACGGCCATGTATATTGTGCTGGTTCCAATCCTTGGTATTTTCGTGCATCGCAGGCCGGGCCTGAATGCCGTGTTCAGTGTGCTGCTGGCGTTGGTGGGACTCTATCTGCTGAGCTTTACAGACATCAGTGGGATCAACGTCGGCGACCTGTTTATGATTGCCTGCGCACTGGCCTTTGCCGTTCAAATTCTGCTGATCGACCGTTACGCCCAGGATCTGGACGGTCTGCGGCTGAACTGTGTGCAGGCACTGGTGGTTTCCATATTGTCCATCCCCGGTATCGTTCTGAATCACGAAGCGGTGCAGATGCAGACCATTGCTGACTGCTGGCTTCCGCTGTGCTTCGCCGGTGTCCTTTCCATGGGCGTCGGATATACGCTGCAAATTGCCGGGCAAAAACGACTGGAGCCGACGGCGGCCTCGCTGATCATGAGTCTGGAATCCGTATTCGCAGCCTTAGGCGGCTGGTTGATCCTGCACAACACCATGACAGCTGCGGAACTGACCGGCTGCGCATTCGTATTTGCAGGGGTCATCATATCCCAACTGCCTGTCAAGAAGCTCATCCGCAGAAAGGCATGATCTTTCCCGCCCAGCCGTGGACTGGGTGGGATTTTTCTCATTTTTTGCAAATTTGTGCGGCCTTTTCTCCATGGAGTGCATATGCTGGAATATGACTACCATATGGAAAGGACGTATACAATGCTGCTTTGTCTGTTAACCGCCCTGGGAGTGGGCGGCGCGACCATTTTAGGGACGGCGTTTGGCTTCCCTTGCCGCAAAATCTCCCATCGATTCAGCGATATCGTTCTGGCTTTTGCCGCCGGTGTGATGCTGGCTGCGGCCATCTGGGGGCTGATCATCCCCGCCATGGAGCACAGCGGGAGCGGTGGCCTGCTGGTGACCATCTGCGGCATTCTGGCAGGTGCGTTCTGCATCAGCCTGGTTGACCGACTGGTGCCCCATATCCATAAGCTGATCGGGTGGGAGGATGACCTGAATGTCCACCACTTCCGCAAAGATAGGCTGGTGCTGTTTGTGGCAGCCATGGCCATCCATAATTTCCCGGAGGGGCTTGCCGCCGGGGTCAGCCTCGGCTCCGGGGATTATAAGGCCGCCCTGCTGATTGCAGGCGGGATTGCTCTGCAGAATATTCCAGAGGGGCTTGTCACCGTCACGCCTATGCTGGCAGCGGGGATCTCCCCGCGAAAAACCTTTCTGTGCGGCGCGGCCACCGGCGTCATTGAAATGATCGGCACCTTTGTAGGTTTTTACGCGGTCACACTGGCATCGGCGGTACTGCCGTTTTTCCTGGCCTTCGCCGGAGGAACCATGCTGTTTGTGATCAGCGACGAGATGATCCCCGAAACCCACGACCATGGCAATGAGCGCGCCGCTACCTATTCCCTGCTGATTGGCTTCTGCCTGATGCTCGTTATGGATGTCGTCCTTGCGTGATCGGTGCGGGTATGCTACAATAGGGACATAAAAGAAAAAGGAGTACGCCGTGAAGAAATCGATACTTTTTGATCTGGACGGAACCCTCACCGATTCCGGCGAGGGGATCATCAACTGTGCCAAAATGACGCTGGAGCGCTTCGGCCTGCCCATTCCCTCTCCCGACGAGCTGAGAACCTTCGTCGGCCCGCCGCTGGGCGATTCCTTTATGAAATACGGCGTCCCCGCCGACCTGGTCGAGGAGGCAATTGCCGTCTTTCGGAGCAGGTATCTGCCCATCGGGAAATTTGAGAACCACCCCTACCCCGGCATCCGAAAGCTGCTGGAAACACTGAAGGGGCAAGGACATAAGCTATATGTCGCTACCTCCAAGCCGGAGGTCACCGCTGTTGAGGTCCTGGAGCATTTTGATCTGGCATCCTTTTTTGAATGCATCAGCGGCGCGACCTTTGACCAGTCCCGCGTCAGCAAAAGCGATGTGATCGCATTTCTGCTGGAACAGATCGGTACTGATACAGACGCCGTTATGGTAGGCGACACCGCCTTTGACGTGATCGGCGCTGCCGCCCACGGGATTCCCACCATCGGTGTCTCCTGGGGCTACGGCAAGGTGCCGGACATGAAAAAGGCCGGCGCAGCCGCCATTGCAGATACGCCGGAAATGCTTTTGAAGCTCCTCAATATGTAAAAATCCGGGCGTCCACACTTTGGGGCGCCCGGTTCATCATTACTGCAAACGATAGCCGACACTGACCAGTTCCATAATATGGGGCCAGAACTCCGGCTCATCTGCGGTATAGCAGGATGCTTCGCCGATCTGCTGAAAGGATACGATCCGATTGGCGGCATCGATCCATGCGCTTTTCCGAATCACGGAAGTATGTAATTCTCTTTGGGTATTCATTATTCTGTTCCTCCTTATTATAGAGTGTGGGTTGCGGAATGGTTTTCCTCCGGGCTGAACTGCCTCTCACCCTTATAGACGGATTTCGGAGTCCATTCGTCACAGCTTTCAAGAAAATTTTTAAGATTTTTATGGGATGCATTTTTCTTGTCCTGCTTCCTGATGATATCCTACCGGCCAATTGCATCATAGTTGTAACATATCTGCATCCAAAAGCAATCATTTTATTCTGTGCTCTGTAAATCAGAGGGCTTTTTTTCCCCAGGAAACTTTGCTCCCTGCATTCCGCCAGAATAAATCGAATTCTCAAAAAATCTCTTGATTTTGCCATAAAAATGAATAGAATAGAACATGAACTTGCAAATGCGTAAGCGCATATATTCGAAAGGGTGATCCCAAATGAACAAAATCTATATTCCCGAACACTATGCCCCTGTTCTGGATGCCTATGATACCCAGCGAGCCATTGCATACATTAAGGCGACTTTCCAGGATGAATTTTCCTCCGCGCTGAATCTCAAGCGGGTATCCGCCCCGCTGTTTGTCACCGAGGATTCCGGCCTGAACGACAACCTGAACGGCTATGAGCGGCCTGTCAGCTTCGATATTCCCGCCGTGGGCGCGGATGCCCAGGTGGTGCACTCCCTGGCGAAATGGAAGCGTCTGGCGCTGAAGCGCTATCACTTCACCGTAGGCAACGGACTGTACACGGACATGAACGCCATTCGCCGGGATGAAGAGCTGGATAATGTCCATTCCATCTACGTTGACCAGTGGGACTGGGAAAAGATCATCACCCGGGACAATCGGAATCTGGATTTCCTGAAGCTGATTGTCACCGCCATTGTCCGCGCCATCTGCAACACCAATGACCGGCTGCATGTGCGCTATCCCCAGCTGCGCACGGAATTATCCCCCGATGTGAGCTTCATCACTTCTCAGGAGCTGGAGGATCTGTATCCCGACCTTGTCCCCTCCCAGCGGGAAAAGGCCTATGTTAAGGAGCACAAGACCGCCTGCATCATGCAGATCGGCGGCAAACTCCGCTCCGGCAAGCCTCACGACGGCCGTGCCCCGGACTACGACGACTGGGCGCTGAACTGCGACATCTTCTTCTGGGATGCGGTGCTGGATCGGGCGCTGGAGATATCCTCCATGGGCATCCGTGTAGACGCTGAGTCTCTGGACAGTCAGCTGAAGCTTGCCGGATGCGACGAGCGCCGGAATCTCCCGTTCCATAAAATGCTGCTGGCCGGAGAGCTGCCCCTGACCATCGGCGGCGGCATCGGCCAGTCCCGCCTTTCCATGCTGCTCCTAGGCTGCGCCCACATCGGCGAGGTCCAGTCAAGTGTATGGGATGCCGCCACAATCGAAGCCTGCGAAAAGGCGGGTATTCCTCTGCTGTAAAAGCATTTCCCCGCACCGCATGCATCACGCACGGTGCGGGGAATTTCTACGGTTTTATCATCTCAGGCGGTCAGTCCGGCAGCCCATCTTCTGATTACCCAAAGCGAAACGGGACAACTGCATTCATGAGAAACGCGATTCCAATGCCAATCAGCAGCATCAGAGCGGTTTCCTTTACCGTCTGCCGCCGGAGCGCAAACACGCCACAGAGGAAGCACACCGCCTCTAAAATCGACCGGGGTTCAAAATAGCCCCACCCATAGACGAATGCCATGTTAAACAGCACCGCTGTAATGACTGCCGAAAGCATAAGCGCAATTTTTCCAGTTCCCTTGGCATACCAGCACAAAACTGCCAAAAGGGGCGCGGCAGCAGTAAAGCCCACCCAGATAAGCGCATAGCTTCGCGGGAAAAAGCCGGCAATGAATTTGGAGTACAGATAATAGCTCCCAACCATCCCCGCAAGGAAGACAAGCACATTGACCGCCCCCCGCAGTGGAGAGCTGCTGTAAACCGCAATGCACAGTGCAATCACCACCCAAAAAGCAAACCGCCCCAGGAAGTTCCTGATGTCCAGATAATTCAGCAGAAATGGCAGCGTATTGCTGGGCGTGGTATCCAGAAATTTGGAAAAAGCGCCCAAGGCGATACCCAACAGCGCCAGCAGCAGCGTGTAAAGCGCCTGTTTGTGTAGCGAAACAGTCTGCCCTTTGTTTCTTATGCGATTCAGATATTCTTTCATAAAATAATACCCACGACTTGATTCTTACTGCCCGTCTGGACCTTCCGATTCCGAATTGCCAAATCAGCGCACCACCATGGATCTGCTGTAAATGTAAAAAAGCTCCTGGCTGGGCTGATATGCTTTCTCCATCTGCTCGAAGCCCTCGTCAAACGCTTCTGCGTCTGCGTCACTGATCTCATAGGCAGGACTTTCGATATAGCTCCATTCCCTGCCGTCCAAAACGCCATCGTCCAGCTCCTTTACCAGCAGCGCGACAGGATAGGTCCCTCCAAGGCCCACATGGAAATGCTTTCCATTTTTGAACCCAGTTCCCACATAGTTTTCTGGATTGCCAAAAATCACAACGGTATCAAATCCCAACTCTTTTGCCCGCTGAAAGGAATGAAGCTGCAATTTCTTTCCATACCCTTTGCGCTGATAGTCAGGATGAATGCTCAGCGGGCCAAAGGTCAATACATCTTTTTCGTTTCCCTGTCCGTCCACCAGCCTGCATTTCGTGTACATGATATTGCCGATGATCTTTCCGTCCTCTTCTGCGACAAAATCAAGCTCAGGAACAAAATCGGGGTGGTCTCTCAGCACATGCGCCAGGTAGTGCTCATTGCAGCCCGGAACGCTGACATTCCAGAAAGCTTTTTTCGTCATCTCTTCCACCGCACGGAAGTCCTTTTTTTCTTCATTTCTGATTATCATAACTCGATACTCCATTAAATGCTAAATGATTATGAGGGAATACACCGTCCCTTCGAATTAGGGCTTGCCGCGTTCATTATACCATTTGCGGAAGCATTAATCAAGGAACCTTGTACGCAGACAATTCTCTGGCTTTAAGGGATCAGGAAACGCTTTCGTGTGCTGTTGATGTCACCTTTTCCTATGGGATGAAGGACGGCTGCAAAAATCGGTTTTGCAGCCGTCCCGGGATATAATAATGTATTTTTCACATTTCGCCCCGGAGCCGCGGGGCAAAGGGTTCGCCGGTCAACTGCGGACGGTTGGTTCAATGCTTCCTCTCAGCGCAGCCTGGACCTCTGCATAGGTTGGGACCGATTCAGCAGCTCCCGGCCTTGTGATACACAGGGCTGATGCGGCGGTGGCCGTGCGCAAAGCGTCCTGGCAGGAATATCCGGCGGCAGTCATTCCAATCAAATAGCCAGTGAAGCAATCCCCTGCCCCAGTGGTGTCCACAGGAGTCACAGAGAATGCCCGCTGGGAGATGGCCTGCCCATCGATCCAGCAGCGCGCACCGTTTTTGCCCAGGGTAACAACAATATTGCACCCCGGATATTTTCGGCGGAGCTGCTCGGCCGGTTTTTCATCGCAGTCAGCCTCAAGGATCTGACGGCATTCGATTTCATTGACCAACAGCCAGGACGCCTTGTCCAAATCACATTTCAGAATAATGTCATTAAAGGGGGACGGATTCAGCACGATCTTCATGCCGATCTCGTATGCGCGGTCGATCAAATACGGCAGCTCATTGACCTCATTTTGCAGCATCAGATAATCCCCACGGTCAAATTTGGACAAAACGTAGTCGATATATGCTCTGTCCTGCCGCTGATTGGCGCCGCCAAAGAGAAGGATGCTGTTCTCCCCTTCTTCGCTTACCTGGATCACGGCATGGCCTGTTTTGCAGTCGGGGACCGTCTTCACCAGCTCCGCATGAATCCCCAGCTTGCTGCAAGCATCGAGAAACGGTTTTCCATCCGTCCCAATGCAGCCTGCCAACCAAACTGCCCCGCCGCTTTTGCATATCGCTGCCGCCTGGTTATAACCTTTGCCGCCCAGACGGATCGTCATATCCGTAGAGGCCTGTGTCTCCCCGGCTGCTGTGATGTGGGGCACCCGGTAAATATTGTCAAAATTCAGCGAGCCAAAAACCAGGATTTTTTTCATATAAACTTCTCTCCCATTAAATAATAAAACGACTCCCGGGACTGCGTTTATGATACACTTTGCTGTAAACAAACGCAATCCCGGGTTTCTGTTTCTTCGTCCTTTACTTCTCCTGCTGCCAGGCCTGGATAATGCGATTGACCGCGTCCAGACGTGCCCGGTCGGATGCTGCAAGCGCATTGGTCTTCTCATCGTACCATGCGGCATTTTCCTGGACCTTGCGCTGCGCGGAAGCCAGCTGGGCTGCCATTGCCTTCGGCCCGGTGCCGCCTATGATCTCGCGGACCTTTACAAAATGGTCGGGATCAATGGATTGAGCGATGGGCGCGAAGTCGAAGGTAAACGGCTCGTGGAAATATTCTTCATAAGTATCGGCAAAATACTTTTCCTCCACGACCCGCAGATCGTAGCCCTCTGCTCTGGCCTTTCTCACCAGATAGGACACAAAACCATGTGCCTTGCGGAATGGAATGCCGTAAGAGCGGTACATCTCGTCTGCCATTTCCGTCACCACGGAGAAGCTCTCAAACGCCCGCTGCCGCAGCAGGGGCTTGTTCACATCGATCGTCGCCATAACGGAGTCAAATACCTTCAAGCAGCGTTTGAGCATGCTAAAGGCGGAAAACAGTGAGCTATCCATATCCTCATAGTCGCAGATATCGCCGTAGGGGGTGCGGAAGCAGGCCGTCTGAACGGTATCGCCCAGGCCCTTGGCAACACCAACGCAGGCACGCAGATGCTCCATCACGATCGGGTTGCGCTTCTGCGGCATAATGGAGCTGATGGAGGAAAGGCCATCTCCAAAGATGATCATCTTTTCTTCCTCCGTTGCCCAAAGGATCATATCCGTAATGGTCTTGCTCAGGTCGATCGCACACAGGGAAACCGCGCTGGCCGTCAGAGAATAATACTCAATATTACCAATGGAATCGTATGCATTCTCGATAATTCCGTCGCAGCCCAACAGCTCCGCCATTCTCTCCCGGGAAACGGGATAGGCAGAGGTGGTGGCAACGGCAGCGCCCATGGGGGAAACGTTGGTCATGTCATATGCGTTCTTGAAACGTCTGATGCAGCGGTCCAGCACATCCAGAAAGCCCAGGAAGTAATGGCCCATAATACCGGGCTGCGCATGCTGCGTGTGCGTGTGGATAACGTACAGGGTATCCTTGTGTTCCTCGCAGAACAGGCGCACCGTATTCTGGAATTGGATCAGTGTCTCCATCACATCCAGGATGCCCTCGCGCACATTCAGATGCGTCCAGGTAACGCACATATCGTTGCGGCTCCGGCCAAGGTGCATGTTTCCGCCGGCACCGTTGCTCTTTTCGATGATCTCTTTCTCCTGCTGGAAGTACATGTCCTCGAATTCACCGCTGTACGTCTGAGATTTGTACCCCTCATAATCCAGCTCCTCAATGGCCTTCAGGATCGCTCCCGCCTCCTGGAGCTTCAGGATCCCCTGCTCATAGAGCATGACCACATGGGCCTCGTTGACGGACCGAATATACGGCATCCAGCGGTTAACGCTGACCGCGAACTTGGGGATCGCATCCAGCTCGCACAGGCTCTTATTGGGAAAATGATTTCCGTTGGCCGCAATGCTCTCCTGCCGGTTTTCCTGATAAGTCGTGTTCAGTTTCATGGCTATTTCATTTCTCCTCTTTCATTCAGTCGATGGCATGCAACAAAGTGCCCGTTTCCGATCTCCCGCAGCTCTGGTACCGGCTTTTCCGCACACTCCTGCGTGGCATAAGGGCAGCGCTTGCAGAAGCGGCAGTGCGGCGCCAGGTTAATCGGGGATGTGATCTCACCGCGGATGCTCTCCTTCTTCCGCTCCTGAGTGATCTCCGGCACCGGGATGGCGGAAAGCAGCGCCTTGGTGTAGGGATGCATGGGGCGCTGGAACAGATCCTCCACCGCCGCCTTCTCCACAAGGGAGCCGAGATACATCACCGCGATCTCATCCGCAAAATGGTTGACCACAGACAGATTGTGGGTAATGAAAATATATGTCAGGCCCATTTTCTCCTGCAAATCCTTCAGAAGATTCAGAATCTGCGCCTGAATGGACACATCCAGCGCGGAAACCGGCTCGTCGCAGACAATAAACTTGGGATTCATCGCCAACGCACGGGCGATACCGATTCGCTGCCGTCTGCCTCCGTCCAACTCGTGGGGGTAGGCGTTATACAGGCGTCTGGCCAGGCCGACCGTTTCCATCAGTTCCAGCACCCTGGCCTCGATCCGCTCTTTCTTGTCCTTGCCGGTGATAAGCTTATTCAGGATGATGGGCTCCGCGATCAGCTGACTGACTGTTCTGCGGGGATTCAGAGATGAGAAGGGATCCTGAAAGATCATCTGCATATCCTTCCGCAGCTCCCGCATTTCCGCGGGCGTTGCCTTTGTAACATCTTTCCCGTCGAAGATGACCGTGCCGCTGGTCGCGTCCAGCAGCCGCAGGATAACGCGGCCGGTGGTCGATTTGCCGCAGCCGGATTCGCCTACGATTCCCAGAGTTTTGCCCTTTTCCAGCGTCAGATTCAACTCATCCACGGCATGGACCGTCCCCTTGGGGGACTTAAAATACTTTTTCAGGTCCTTGACTTCCAAAATTATTTCAGCCATACTCACTTACCTCTTTTGATGTGGAAGTCACCTTCCTGATACCGGCAGCAGGCGACTTTATGGGTGCCGGATGCCTCCACAACGGCAGGCTGCTCTTTCCTGCATCGCTCCGTGGCATAGGGGCAGCGCTCCGCGAAGGTGCAGCCCTCCGGCAGATGGGAAGGATCCGGCATCAGGCCGGGGATCGGCGTCAGCTTATGGACGCGGGCATGAATATTAGGAAGCGAATTGAACAGCCCCTCGGTATACGGGTGCATGGTGTGGTTGAAAATATCCTCCAGGGTCCCGGATTCCACGATGCGGCCACCATACATCACCGCCACTTCGTCACAGATCTCCGCCACCACGCCCAGGTCATGGGTAATGAGGATCATTGATGTCTCATACTGCTCCCGAAGGTCCCGCATCAGTTTCAGCACCTGGTCCTGGATCGTCACATCCAGGGCCGTCGTCGGCTCGTCGGCGATCAGGACCGCAGGGCGGCAGGCCAATGCGATGGCGATTCCCACGCGCTGACGCATCCCGCCGGAAAACTGGTGAGGATATTCACCGGCGCGGTTGGGGTCGATTCCCACCGTCGCCAAAGCATCCTTTGCCCGCTCCCAGGCCTCCTTTCTGGAAATATCCCGGTGAAACAGCAGGCTCTCCTGGATCTGCTCACCTACCGTCATGACCGGGTTCAGGGAGGTCATAGGGTCCTGGAAGATCATTGCGATCTCGCTGCCGCGGACAGCGCTGAGCTGACCGGGTGTCAAGCGGCGCATGTCGATGCCGTTTACCCTGATCTCGCCGGATTTGATCACGCCGGGAGGATCCGGGATCAAGCCCATCAGCGCCAGCATCGCCGTGGTTTTTCCCGCGCCGGTTTCGCCGACCAGGCCAAGGGTGTGTTTTTTCTTCAAGGTGAGATCAATGCCGTTTACCGCTTTCACCGTTGCCTTGGAGGTGTCATATTCCACCACCAGGTTGCGGATCTCTACGGCATTTGCGGTTGCTTCCCGCTCAATTTTATCGATTTTGGAAGCCTTTTTTCGAAAAAATGCCATTCTGTCCACCTCCTTACCGTTTCAATTTGGGATCCAGCGCGTCCCGGAGGCCGTCGCCGACCAGATTGATCGCCATCACCGTAATCATGATCGCCAGGCCTGGGAAGAAGCACAGATAGGGCTTGTCGATGATAAAATCCTTGGAGGCATTCAACAGCGCGCCCCATTCCGGCGTCGGCACCGGCACGCCCAGGCCGATATAGCTCAGGCCGGCAGCGCTGATGATGGTGGTGCCCATACGCAGCGTTGCCTGCACCAGAATGGGAGAAAAGCAGTTGGGCAGGACCTGCGTCATTATGATGTAAAAGTTGGAGCCTCCGATTGCCTTGGCAGACTCTATGTACTCATTGTTGCGGACCGTCATGACAGAGGCACGGGTGATCCGTGCCAGGATCGGGATGGAGCTGATGGACAGCGCCAGCATCAGATTGAACATGCTGGTGCCCAGCACCGTAACCAGAATCACCGTCAGCAGGATGGAGGGGATGATAGTAATGGCATCCACAATGCGCATGAAAATGCTGTCAAATTTCCCGCCCAGATAGCCTGCCGCCGCACCGATGGGCAGGCCCAGCAGCAGGGCCGTAAACACAGACGCGAAGCCGACCAGCAAAGAATAGCGTGTTCCGTAGCCTACGCGGGCAAACATGTCTCTTCCAAACTGGTCCGTGCCGAACCAGTGCTTCGCGCTGGGACCCTGCAAACGTTCCACCACGTTAAAGCCAATGACATCGGTCTTATAATCCCAAATCTGATCTGCGAAAATCGAAATGAGGATCAGAAGAATCGTGACCGCCAGGCCGATCATTGCGCCCTTGTTCCTGCGGAACTGACGCCAAACCTCCAGAAAATGGTTTTCCCTTACATTTTCCGTCTGTTGTTCCTTTTTCAATGCGATCACCTCAATTCCTGACATATTGCGCTTTCACGCGGGGATCCATATAGGCATAGATGATATCCACCACCAGCAGGACCAGGGATACAGCCACCGCGATCATGATCACGAAGCCCGTCACCACCTCATAGTCGCTCTGGAGAATTGCCGTTACCAGATAGTTGCCCACGCCGGGCCACGCGAACACACGCTCTGTGACCAGCGCACCGCCGATCAGCGCCGCGCACTGGTTACCGATCTGTGTCACGATCGGGATCTGGGCATTGCGCAGTGCGTGCTTCCAGATAACCACTCGCTCCACCGCGCCCTTGGATCTGGCCGTCCGCAGATAATCCTGGCGGAGCGTATCCAGCATGGCGCTGCGGGTCGTTCTGGTCAGCGCCGCCATATTGCCGGTCCCGCAGGTGATTGCGGGAAGGATGACGCTCTTCCAGCCGGACGCGCCGGAGGCAGGCAGCCACTTCAGCTGCACGGAAAACAGGATGATCAGCAGCAGTCCGATCCAGAAGTTTGGCATGGCCAGGCCGATAAATGAAAATGTAGATGCGGATGTATCCCACCAGGTATTCTGCTTCACTGCCGCCACGATGCCCAATGGGATCGACATGACAATGGTCAGAATGACAGAGGCCACCGCAAGGATGATGGTGTAGCGGAACTTGGCAAAGAACAGGCTCCACACGTCTTCGCCGTTGTATACGCTTTGTCCCAGGTCCTTGTGCAGAACGCCCGCCATGTAGCGCACATATCGCAGCGGCATAGGATCATTCAGTCCGTGCTCCTCCCGGTACTGCTCCAATTGCTCCGGGGTCGCCTCATCACCCAGAGCCGTGAGCGCCGGATCGCCGGGCACAAGATCCATAACACCGTACACAACAAAAGAAACAAACAGAACCACAGGGATAATCATCAGTATTCGCTTGAGTATGTATTTGATCATTGAGGTCCTCCCGCTAAAATCATACAAAAAGGACTGCCCACCGCCCGACCCCGGGACAACGGGCAGTCCTCCCATCAGTGCTTATGGATTACTGTGCAACACAGGCGTTGGTGAAATTGACCTCGTAGGTCTGGGTCCCCAGGTCCACGCCGGAGAAGCCGGAGGAACCGATGCACCACAGGTAGGTCTGGGCCAGAGGGATCGAGGGAAGCGTCTGAGCCAGGTACTCCTGCATGCCGCCGTAGGCCTCGATCATCTCATCATAGGTCTTACTTGCCATACCCTCCTCCAGCATCGTGTCGAAGGTAGGATCGCTGTAATACATAGCGGAGACAGTGGAGTCAGTTTTGAAGAAACGGGACACGATGTTCAGAACACCGCCGGAGCTGGAGGTGGCGTTGATGTACATATCGTACTTTGTGGGATCAGAGCGCAGGCTTCCAGTGAAGCCAGACTGCGCGATTTCATTGACGACCACATTGATGCCGGCCAGGCTCAGGTCGGCCTGCACCACCTCCGCCAGGCTCTTATACTTGGCAAAGGTAACCAGGTTCAGGGTCAGGTTGGAGATGCCGTTGTCAGCCAGCAGCTTGGCAGCGCCTTCGGGATCATAGGGAACGGCCTCCACGTCCACATAGCCGGGGGTGACGTTATTGATGATGTTATAGGACGGAACAGCGCAGGCACCGTTTTCATAGCAGGCGTTGACGATATCGTCGCGGTTGACGCTCATGGCCACAGCACGGCGGACGATCTCATTCTCGCAGACGCTTCCATTGGCGCAATTCATGCCGATGTAGACGTTGGCCGAGTTCTCAGCCTTGTAAACATTGTAGTTGCTGTCAGCCATGAAGGACACGATATCAGAGGCGTTGGCCTCGAAGATGGCATCCACATCGCCGGACTTCAGGGTGAGGGCGCGGGTGCTGGCATCGGTGATGACCAGGAAAGTGATCTGCTTGGTGACAGGCTTCTCGCCCCAATAGTCCTCGTTGCGGCTGATGACCCAGCTGACGCCGGTCTCCTGCGCGGTGTGAACATAGGGACCAGTGCCGATCCGGCCGCCCATTTCGCCGCCAAGAGATTCAACGGCGGACTTGGAAACGATTTTCTGCGCGGCGTAGAACAGCCAGTCGGGAGTGCTTGCTTTCATGTTGAAGACGACGGTATACTCGTCCGGGACCTCAATGGTATCGATCAGGCCGGCGCCGGTAATGACCCAGTTAACGCCGTCGTTGGCCGTATCGGAGCTGTATTCCCAGGTGAATTTCACATCCTCGGCGGTCAGCTCGCTGCCGTCATGGAATTTGACGCCTTCACGGATCTTGAAGGTCCACACGGTGGAATCCTCATTGGCGGACCACTCGGTCGCAAGAACAGGAGCTGCGGAGCCGTCGGCGGCTACCTTGACCAGGCCCTCGTGAGTGGAGTTCGTCGCAATAGAAGTCTGGGTGCTGGAGTTGCCATAGGGAAATGCAGAGGGCATATCGCCTGTGGTGGCGATACGGATCGCCTCTTTGTAGGTGGTCTCCGCTGCGGCAGGCACCGCCAGGACGGCGATGACCATCACGATTGCCAGCAGCATTGCTACGCTTTTTTTCATGTTTTTTCCTCCTTTTTTATATCTTCTCCATCTTCAATTCGATGGCAAAGAACCTGTTAACTTCCAGCCTGTCACCGAGGCAATCTTTTGGCCATGGGAAGCGCCTCGGAGCGGATACGGCATGCATCTGCGCGCACGCCTGTCACGCGCCCCCGTTTTGTTGCTAATTAAAGCGCTTTAGTTACTGCATGTTTGTATATTATCACATTTTAAAGCGCTTTACAAGCCTTTTATGTTCGTCATGTATACCAATTCTTTCTGCGAAATTTTGTCGATTATCACATAAGCAGCGGCTAACTTTTCAAGCGTTTTAATCTTTACAATTTCTCCCATTTTTTGTATAATAAAAAATAATTGTTATAGAAATGAGGTTCCATCATTGAGTGTTACACTGAAAGGGCTGGCCGCCGCAGCTGGAGTTTCAGAGGCCACCGCCTCGCTTGCCATGAACGAGCGCCCGGGCGTTAACGCCGCAACGAGGGCCAATATTCAGGCTCTGGCAAAACAGCTTGGATATATCCCCTGTAAAAATGCCCGCTCTCTCGCCAAGAGAAGAAGCGGGTTGATCGGCATGATCGTTCCCAATATCTCCAATGCCAACTATTCTTCCCTGGTGCAGCTGGCAGAAAACAGTCTGCTGGAGAAAGGCTATCAGATGATCCTTGCCACCAGCCGCAGCGACGCGTCCTATGAGCGGGACATGATCGAGCAGTTCATTTCCTTTCGCACCGAGGGCGTCATCATCTACCCTTCCATTCGGCACAACCCTGACCCCAGCTATTTGAATCTGCTTTGGGAGAACCAGACGCCATTTACCTATCTGGGCGGCTATTACAGAAGCGTCGACGCCCCGATCTCCATGGTGGACTATTTTTCGTCCGTTGCTACGGCCATGCGATATCTGATCGTCCACGGCATCCGCCGCCCCTGTCTGGTCAGCGGATGCCGGACACTGGTGAGCAATACCCTGCGTTTCCAGGGCATTGCTGACGCAATGAATACCATTGGTGTGGATTTTTCCCCAGAAGACCACTATGAGCTTTCTCCTACAAACTATGACGCAGCCTTCCATCTGGCAAATGAGCTGCTGGAGGGCGGAGGCTTCCCCTATGATTCCATTATCGCCGTCAACAGCGAAACCGCCATGGCCTTTTACAATGCCATTCTGGCCCACGGGCTGCGGGTACCCGAGGATGTATCCATCGTCTCGTGTGACGCAACGCTGCGGCCCGAGATCGCCAGGGTGCAGCTTACCAGCATCCGGCAAAACAACCCCCGCATGATCCAGGAGGCGCTCCGGCTCCTTTTTGAGCAGATCAAAGCCCCCGGCACCCCCTATTCCAAGGTCGTGGTCCCAACCGATTTTGTTGTGGGGAAAACGACGCGCCCATAGGCCCACGCCGAAATATTCCGCTTTCCCACCGGCATGAAAAGCTCCCTCCCGCGCGAAACGGGAGGGAGCAAATCATTGTTAAAAATCAGATATTCAGCAGGTCGCTGTAAACCTTCAGCGCGCCGTCGGTGTCGTGGGCCAGGACCTTCTTGGCCAGAACCTTGCCCAGCTGGACGCCCTCCTGGTCGAAGGAGTTCAGATTCCAGGCGAAGCCCTGGAACATGACCTTGTTCTCAAAATGGGCCAGCAGTGCACCCACAGCCTTGGGGGTCAGTTTTTCGCCGATAATGATGCTGGAGGGGCGGCCGCCCTGGAACTTCTTGTTCAGGTTCTCATCGTCCTTGCCGCAGGCAAAGGCCACGATCTGCGCGGCCACATTGGCGCAGAGCTTCTGCTGGCTGGTGCTGCCCTGAATGACCACGTCGGTGCCCATCTGGCTGCTGCGGAAGCCCACAAATTGCAGCGGGATAATGTCCGTGCCCTGGTGGAGCAACTGATAGAAGGAATGCTGACCATTGGTGCCCGGCTCGCCAAAGATCACGGGGCCGGTGGCATAGTGGACAGGCTCGCCAAAACGGTTGACAGACTTGCCGTTGGACTCCATGTCCAGCTGCTGCAGGTGGGCCGGGAAGCGGCTCAGCGCCTGGGAATAGGGCAGCACGGCGGTGCTGGGGTAGCCCAGGACATTGCGCTCATACACGCCGATCAGTGCGTCCAGCATGGCGGGGTTTTCCAGCAGCTCTTCGTTCTTTGCCAGCTTGTCCGCCTCGGCAGCGCCCTCCAGGAACTGGGCGAATACCTCCGGGCCAAAGGCCAGGGACAGCACCGCGCCGCCCACGCCGGAGGAGGAGGAATAGCGGCCGCCGATATAGTCATCCATGAAGAAGGCCGTCAGATAATCGCTGCTCTTGGCCAAGGGAGAGGTCTCGCTGGTCACGGCGATCATATGCTTGGAGGGGTTCAGCCCAGCTTTCACCAGCGCGTCCTTGACGAAGGACTCGTTGGTCAGCGTTTCCAGCGTGGTGCCGGACTTGGACACCAGGATGAACAGCGAGTGGGCCAGATCCAGATTGTGCAGAACGCCCGCCGCGTCGTCGGGATCCACGTTGGAAATAAAGGCGGCCTTCATTTTCAGGGTATTGTTGACTTTTGCCCAGTTCTCCAGCGCCAGGTAGATGGCGCGGGGGCCCAGGTCGGAGCCGCCGATACCGATCTGGCAGACGGTGGTAAATTTCTCACCGGCAGCGTTGGCGATCTGGCCGGAGTGCACCTTGTCGGCGAAGTCGGCAATGCGCTTCTGCTCGCCCAGATAGAATTCCCGCTTGTTCACGCCGTCGGCAATCACATCATTGCCCAGTTGACCGCGGCACAGGTGGTGCAGGACGCGGCGCTTCTCGCCGGTGTTGATCACCTCGCCGTTGTACAGCGCGGCGAACTTTTCCGTCAGTTGCGCCTCCTTGGCAAATTCACCCAGGGCGGACAGGATGGCGTCATCCACCGCTCTTGCACCATAATTAAAGGCCATTCCGGCGCCCATGGGGACAGAATAACGTTTCACCCGCTCCGCGCCGCTCTCGCCGGACATCGCCTCCGGCAGGTTCACCCGCTTTGCCGTCTGCAACTTCTGATAGGCAGCCAGGGTATCCAAATTTTTCCAGGCAATCATGTTGATTTCCTCCTCGTCGGTTCGACAAATAATCATGCTGAATGCACGTTAACCAAGGTGATTATACTACGACCGACAAAAAATATCAACCATAGAAATTGAACGGAACCAGCAGGGGCACGTTGTCTTCGCCGCTGAGGGCGAGGTAATAATACTGGACATTGCCTGCATCATCTTTGAAGCTGATGCCCCGGGTGGGGATCAGGCCTTCCAGGGAGGTTTCCAATACCATCAGGTCGTTGGAAAGAATCAGGTCGCAGGTATATAGCTCACGGGTGCCGGTGCAGGAGAAGTTGCCGCTGTCATCCACCGTTCCCTGCAGCTCCAGGAAGCAGAATTCGGTCACTGCTGTGTCGAAGGTCAGCACGATCTTGCTGCTGCCGCCCTCGCTGAAGAAAATCTGGTCGGGCCGCTGGGCAAGCAGGCGCTCAATGGCAAACTCGGCGTGGACATTGGTTGCGGACGGTACGGGTGTCACATCGGCGGGCGCGGAATCCGCCTTGCGGTTCCAGATGCTTCCGTTGTCGCATGTCCAGGTTTCCGCGCCATCATAGGAAAAGAATCGATCCATCCGATCCAGGTAGCGACCATCCGCCAGAAGGTACACCGTGGTGCTGTCCCCTGCCATGTTGACCAGCTCCACCACATCGTCCCACCCCTGGGTGGCTGCGGTGGCGGCGGTCGCCGCCTGGGTGGGCTGGATGATCTGTGTCTCCGGCTCCGTAGGAGCCGCCGCCTCCAGCTGCGGCGCGCAGGCGGAGAGGGACAGCGCCAGGATGACGGCGGTACCGATTATTTGATATTTCTGAAACTTCATATTCATATCTCCTTCATATTTTTACTACGTCGTTATACAACAATGTTTCCAGATCGTGACCCCAATTATATCCATCTGAGGAAGAAATGTCAATGATGCTAAGGAAAATTTAAGGATTAAGACACCGCCCGGAAGGTGAACCTTTTCCTTCCGGGCGGCGTTTCAAGTATTGAAATTTTGCTCAGGCCTTGTGCAGCTTGCACAGTCGGTTGCGCTCGGCCAGGAGGGCGGCGGCTTTCCGGCAGATCTGCTTGACGGCCTCCGAATCATCGTCGGCCACGGCGGATTGCAGGTCGGCAACGGCGGCGGACAGGTCGCGCTCGGCCTCCTCCAGGGCGGGGCTGCTGACCGGGTCGGAATAGCGCAGCTCCTCGGCAAGCTTCCTGACGGCTGCTGCGGCGTCAGGGTTGGCGCACTGGGCGGCCATCTGGTTCACCTGGGATTGCAGGGAACGCATGGCGGCAACGCTGCGCTTCAGCCCGGCATCCTGGCTGTGGATCTCATCCACCACCGCCTCGGCGGCGATCAGGCCAATCACCGCAGCGCCCAGGGCGGCAGTATACACCAGCACCGCCAGCCAGGCCGGACTCCATTTGCCCAGCGCCATGACGAGCAGGCCGGCGGCCAGCTGCGCCAGCCAGTAGACGCCGCCGATTCTGGCAATGGGGAACCCATAAAAGCGGCTCTTTGCCCCAGGGTGGCGGAGGAACGCAATGCAAAACGCCGCTGCCGCCACCGCGAACGCCGCCAATGTATAGCCAAAGCTCAGCCAGAACACCGGCGTTTTGGCAAAGGGGATCAAAAAGGCCAGCAGGAGATACAGCACCAGCAGGATTCCCAGGAGCAGGCCGGAGCGGGTCAGATCCTTTTTCATGGTCAGTCCTCCCTCTTATGCCCGCATTCCGGGCAGAATTTGGATGTAATGTCCTTCGCGCCGCACGCCGGGCAATCCCAGGCAGCGCTGGGCTGCTTGCAGCCGCATTCGGGGCAGAATTTACTCATAATGTTCTGCATGCCGCAGTTGGGGCACGTCCAGCCCCGGTTTTCCTCCGGCTTTCTGGCACCGCACGCCGGGCAGAATCTGCTTTGGATGTTCCTTGCGCCGCAGTCGCAGTCCCAGCCGGGGTTCGCGGCAGCGCCTGCGGCCTGGCCCATCTGCCTGGCGGTGTCAATTACCGGGTTCAATGCATCCTTGGTCATGCCAACCACGCTGCCCATGGCTCCCAGAGTCACACCCAGGCCTGCCAGCTCGCCCAGGCCGCCGGCGGTGCCGGTGCCGGTGATGCCGTTCTGCATGGCCTCCAGCCCCACCTTGCGGGCGGTCTCCTGCTGGTAGGTGTAGCCCTTCATGCGCATTTCCTCCGCCTCGGCGGCGGCCTGCATGCGGTAGGCTTCCGCCTCGGCCTGCTTCTTGATTTTCAGCGCTTCCGCGTCGCCCTGCGCGCCGATGATCTTCATCTGGGCGGCAGTCTGGGCCTCCACAGCCTTGCGCTCTGCCTCGGCGGCGGCGATATTCTTGCGAATCTGCTCCTGCCGGACGCCCAGGTATTGCTCGGCAAACTGCTCCTTCATCTTGCGGAAATTGGGGTCGTCGTCCGGGGTGACCACACGGGAGACGTAGAACTCCGGCATCTCCAGGCCATATTCCGCCAGGCGGCCATTGACCCGCCCCCGCAGGGCGTCGGACAGCTCCAGAAGACGCTCGTCGATCTCCAGAATGTTGATGCTGTTTTCCCGGATGGCGGCGGCCAGGTAGCTCTTGACCTGGGTCATGACCAGGCTGCGGAACAGCCCCTTGCCACTCCCGCCCAGGATGGCATCCTGCTTCAGCTCGCCGGTGGTGCCGATGAGCTTGAGCAGCAGCTTGCGGGAATTGGTGACCCGGATGGAAAATTCGCCGGAGGCCCCCAGCTCCACGTGCATCCCGGTCATGGGGTCAAAAAGGCGCACCTTGGAATCCGTGCCCCACTTGATGCCCATCTGGGTGGTGCGGTTGATGAAATAGACCTCGCTGTGGAAGGTGCCCTCGGTATCCGTGGGCAGCTGATAGAGCCGCTCCAGGATGGGCAGCTGCTGGGTCTCCAGGGTGTAGCGGCCGGGGCCGAAGAGATCCAGCGCCTGACCGTCCCGGAAGAAGATGGCCTCCTGGCTCTCGTGGACGATGAGCTGAGAGCCGAGGTTAAAATCCTCAATGGGGTGCTTCCACACCAGGGTTTCGTTATCGCCCTCGTACTTAATAATGCTGGCAAGGCCGTCCCGCTTGATCTCCTCCGATTTCAGCCGCTCCGCCACATCGTTGACATGGTCGCACACCGGGCAGATATAGCTGCTGGCCCCCCTGGCCGTGCGCAGCCGGATGCCGCACTGACCGCAGGAAAATTCCACGGTCTTGTCCTGCTCCGCACGGGTATTGATGGGTTTCCCACACACGGGGCACTTGGCACTCGCTCCCCTGCTCTGGTCAAACACCACATTGTTGCCGCAGTGGGGACAGGTTCGGCTGCTGAGCTTGTCCGTGCGGACATCGATGGTATAGCCGCAGGCGCAGTCGATCTTCTTACGCGCAAAGAAGCCAGTCTTTGCTTCGGCATAACGCCCACAATTGGGGCATTCGATTACAAATTTGGACATATGTATTCTCCATTCTGATTATACCGCTTCGCTCTTGAATTTAGAAAAGGAAACGCTACCACATATCCTACAGTGGGGCAACCGCTTCTGATTCCTTCACACGTTTAGCTTCACTCTTTTTGCCTCCAACTTTTCCACTTTCCAAATTATATACTGAAAGCGCATATGCAGTATTGGATAAGCCTATCTGTTTAATCTCGATGTTCTTTTTTTTGCATTCACAAAATAGCTCTTCTTTTTTCTCCTGCGGATTTCTATCAAACCTACAGCCGAGGTAAACACGGACAACTTTCACAGGAAAATAAAATTGCCCATCTTCGGCTAAATAGTCACCTTGTCCTGTTGTGCAAGTAATACGGTATTCCTTCTCGTACGCCCAGTTTTTCCCTTTTATAAGTGCAGCATTTTGCTCATACGAAAGGTTGTCAAAAGATTTGTAAATATTACGTTTTCCACCTTTTTTGTTTCCTGACAGCAAAGCTAAAATATTTGTAGAAGTACGCAGGCGGGTTTTAGTATAACAAATTGGAAATGTCAACTCATTCGGTATGCTTACTGCCAAACATATCCCCCGATGTTCATCAGCATAATGAGACCACATGAGTTTATTTCTAAAACTATTCGTTAAACACAAAATCCGAACACCTTCAATGAGCCGCGAATTTTGCTCCTTTTTATCTACCAACAGCAGTTCAAATGGATCATTAAAATTTTTACCATCACTCATTCTTATGTGGCCATCTCGGATAATCGTTGCTGCATGTTCTAAAGGTATGTATTTATAGAGTGTGACATTTTTAGTTGCCATTATTTATTTTCCCTTTCCAACGCTTTCTGTTTAGCATCAATTTGTCCTATCCGTTCCTCAATTTGTCTGCGGCGTTTACCAGTAAATAGTCCTCTCAAATTGGCAAGCTCTATTTGCAAAGATTCCTTTTCCTGTTGCAATGACATAAGAGTGCGCTCTATTGCAGCCTTTTTCTCCGCCAAGCGGCGGGCATACTCCTCTTTTCCACGTTTTCTAGCTTTCTCTGCACACTTTCTAGCTTCTGTTCTCTCCTGTTCCAAAGTTTCCAGGCTCCCAAAAAGCTTCCACCCGTCTACACTACATTGTCCTTTTCCATTACATCCTACTGCAACTACCGTACCGTCAGATTTTAGGCCAACAGTTTGCTCAATTCCTGCACTAACTGCCACAATATCATCCCAGTCGGTAACATCACACTGACCATTTTCATTGCAACCTACCGCAACTACAGTGCCGTCAGATTTCAGGCCTATGGTATAATTGTGACAGTCATCGCCGCCTATACTAACTGCAACAATGTCTTTCCAACTGCCAACATCACACTGGCCCCATTCATTGTCTCCTACCGCAACTACAGTGCCATCAGATTTCAGGCCTATGGTATAACGGCAATCTGCAAAAACAGCCACAATATCATTCCAGTCTGCAACATCGCACTGACCATCTTCATTCTCTCCAACCGCAGTTACGGTACCGTCAGATTTCAAGCCCACGGTATAACTCGCTCCTGTACTAACTGCAACAATGTCTTTCCAACCGCCAACGTCACACTGGCCAAATCTGTTACTTCCCACTGCAACTACAGTGCCGTCAGATTTCAAGCCCACGGTATAACATGCCCCTACACTGACTGCAACAATGTCTTTCCAACCACCAACATCACACTGGCCAAATCTGTTACTTCCCACTGCAACTACAGTGCCGTCAGATTTCAAGCCCACGGTATAATATGTTCCTCCACTAACTGCAACAATGTCTTTCCAACTGCCAACATCACACTGCCCCCATTCATTGTCTCCTACCGCAACTACAGTGCCATTAGATTTCAGGCCTACTGTATGCGATCCTCCTGCACTAATAACTGCAACAATGTCTTTCCAACCGCCAACATCACACCGGCCACAGTAGCTATCTCCCACCGCGACCACAGTACCGTCAGATTTCAAGCCAAAAATTAAATCATGTGCAGTCAAAAATGAAGCAAGGTATTTACTTTTCCCTCGGATCTTCGCTAACTTTGCTAACTTTTCCTTCCTGGCGCTCTCCTTCTGTTGAGCTTCCCGCTTAGCTCTTCTCTGTCGTTCCCATCCTTCCAACTCTGTCTTAAGGGGAGGCACCGCAAATTGTATTGCCCGGTTCCAGTAACGGCTCACGACTTCATCTTCCTCAATATGTTCATGCTCTGCCGTACATTTATCCCTTGCACGAATTTCCACCATATACAGTCCCAGGTAGGCATCTGCACATTCCGGAGTGGTGTTCAGCGCATCATTAAAGAACTTCTTTGCTTCCTCAAATGCACCATCTTCCAGGCTCATAAAGCCCCGCTTAATCATAGCATCAGTTTGAACGCCGCCCGTTACTGGCTGCGACTGATATACAATAGTCGGAGCAGAATCTCCCCCTTGCATTCTCGGCAAAAGCTTCTCAATGCCCCTCATCAAATCCTGGATCGCGCCCACTTTGCCCATGTCCTGGGCCTGGAGCTTGGCGAATTCCTTGGGCATGTCATAGGCGTCGATGCCCTTGTAGCAGGGAATCAGGTGCTTGGTTTTGTCCTTTGCCATGAGCTTGAGATAGCGGCTCCACTCGTTTTTGACCCACACGGCATTATAGTATTCATAATCCGTGCCGAAGGCCAGCATGATTTTGGCGGAGTTCAGGGCGGCGAAGATATAAGGCTCGTATTCCTGCCCCAGCTTGTCCTCCAGGGTGATGCGGGAGAAGAATACACGATAGCCCTTTTCCGTCAGGGCGTCATAGACATCCTGAGCAATGACGCTGTCTACGGTGCGTTCGCCGTTTTCGTCCGTCTCCTTGTAGCAGATGAAGATATCATAAGTCTCCTCTTTGCCGGAGACCTCGATAATGCCCTTGCGGATTTCCTCGATCTGCTTGGCCTCCTCCCGGTAGACCTTGCGGGCGACCACATCGGCGTCCTCCTGGGCCTGCTCAAAGTCGGAATTCTCCAGGATGCTGTCAAAGCTGGAGCGGTGGCAGGTGGGAATCTTTTTGCCGGTGGCCGGATCGTCCACGTACTCGATGCCGTACTTGCACAGCACCAAGCCCCAGTAGGCCTCCGCCTCCTGGGGGAAATCGGCGACGATGGACTCGTAAATTCCCGCCGCTTTATCAAACTCACAGCCCATACGCAGCCGGTTGGCACGGGCAAAGAGGGTCAGCTTTTTCTCGTCATCCTGATTGGGGATAGTCTGCCTGGTGCCGCAGTATTCGCACTCTGCCACGGTAGCACCCGGCTCTATCACCAGGTCGCCGCCGCACATTTTGCACTTAATCACTGCCATTTTGGGTGTCCTCTCTTTCTTTCATGGCTATCTCCATATGCCCCAGGGCAAATTCCAGGCTCATCGCCATAATCTCATTGCGGGTGCGCCCAACCAGAGCCGCCACGGAATCAATATCGCGCAGCATTTCCTTGGACATCCGCATGGAAACAATGGTGGTTTCGCCGGAATATTTCTTGGGTGAAATTCTCAAAACAGGTTTTTCCATGGTAAATCCTCCCACCGATGCTATTGTAATACGTTTGTAGGCACATTTCAACCCACCAGGAAAAATATAGCAGATTGTACAGAAATTACTAAAATTTTCTGGGCAAACACACGGCAGTTTGGTTTCCATATTACAAAGAAACCCACCCCGGAAAAGGGTGGATTTCTCGTCCTATGAACCTAGCGGACGTAGAGCCGAGGGGAATCGAGGACATCATTGTGTACATTTCGTCGAGCCGAAATGCACCAGAACGCCACCGGCGCTCTAATCGAATCGGTTCGATTCCCCCCGTCTTTGGTCCAAATACTAACTTGATTTGTTTCGCCAGTAACTTCATGCTTTCATTGCCGCTGCAAATTGCCAGAGGCAATAGGATTTAGTTATCATTAAGCCCGAATTGGATGGACTGTAGTTACGGTGCCGAATTTGTGCATGCAAACCTCAACGCAGTTTGCTCCCTGCACGCCTTCTATCCTACGGCCTGTGTCAGCACACATGCCGTTGTGCTTTGCGACATGAACGGCAGGCAAATGCCGCTCTCACTCGCGCCGACCAGCAGTTCTGTTCCGCTCGGGCTGATCAGGAGAGGATATGTCTCACACAGATACATCGGACCGTCCGTGACGCCATAGTTTTTACCGCCCACAAGCGACAAGCTGAGCGTCACATAGCTCGGCCCGTCCTGAATGGTCTGAATCGTCCAGAAACCGCTCCACATCTCCTCAAATTCGTCGCTGTCTTCGTATACCCAATTCAGATCGACCGTACCGCCCGTCTCATCCTCAGGATAGAAGCGCAGCGAGAAATAGGCATAGCGGCTGGTTTCCCCCACCATGGTTTCTGTGATCCAGCCCATGCCTGTACTCTGTGATCCGGCAAGACCGAGCGCGGTCATGCCGCTCCAGCCGTCGGCAAGCCACGCGGAAAACTCGGCCGGGGCGTTGTACCAGGCATATTCCGTAAAGTCAAACGAAAGATAGTCTCCAGCTTCCGATATACACGGCGCAAGATAGCTCATCGCATCAAGCGAGGGATACCATTCGCAGGTGTTCCCGCTGTTGTCGGTGATAACGACCTGGGTGTCGGCCTCATACGCAATGCCGTCAAGATTCGCAAAGAGCAGCACCGGTTCACCGCTCTCTGACCGGTAGAGAACCTCTGTGACCTCATCGGTCTGTGTTTTTTCGTTCCACTGCACATGGTTGATTGCAACCGTCGCGTTCTCTTCAACCGGCACAATGCAGTACAGATACCCCGCGCCGCCGATGATGTGCTCATCGTTAATCTCCGCGATAAAGGGGTATTCGAGGAGCATTGCCTCATTGGTTTCCTGCAGCCACGCAGGGAAACCCGCCTCGAAACCCTCATCAAACAAACCACCGACATAGCCGAGATATGCCGCGCCAAACATTGTCGTCGGAAAATCAATCCTGTCCCGCAGCCATCCAAGCGACGTCTCTGCATCCTGTGAAAAACCGTATTGTACCGGCTGTGTGTCCACGGCCTCATTTCGTGACGTGCGATATAGCTTCTTCCGGCTGTTTCTCCGGCGTTTTTTATCGGCCTTTGTGGGAAAGTCAACCTTATCTGTACTCATTTTGGGTTCGTCCGACTCCGGTTGCGTCTTCTGCGCGCAGGCACAAAGCGACAGTAGCAGAGCCAGTGCCAGCAGCAGCGCGAGTATTTGTTTGTGTGCTGTTTTCATGGTCGCTCCTTTCAAAATTTTCCGCTTCGGCCGGAACCGCCACCGCCAGATTCGCTGTGACTGCTTCCGCTGCTGGAAGAGCTGCGCTCGATCTTCCGACTGGAGGTCGTCTTATGGGTGAAATGATCTGTTTGCTCCGCAAGCCGGAGTCCCGCGGAGACGTAGGCGTTCGCGGTTGCTTTTTCTGATACATTTTCCATTTTCTGCCATATCAAAGTGACGATCACGGCTGCTGCCAGTAGGGAAAGACCGATTACGATAAGGATCGGAATAAACAAACTCGCTCGAACCGGCTTTCCTGAGGCTGCTTTTTCCAGATAGACTCTGCATTCTTTGACGTAATCCTCAAAGCCGCCGTACCAGTCGTTCTCGCCGAAAT
>ERZ857629.1397-NODE-1397-length-26718-cov-4.844766_pt1 | contig 26718 bp, 22 predicted proteins | sample MGYA00519700_ERZ857629 | MGnify/ENA primary metagenome ERZ857629 (study PRJEB31778, sample SAMEA3449351) | human gut metagenome | biome: human gut; feature: human-associated habitat; material: faeces | place: United Kingdom | collected 2010/2012 ...
CCGGCTGGCCGTTGGCAGGAGTGATGTTCAATCCGGAAACCTTACCGAGAAGCATGGAGCTAGGTGAGGTAACCGCACCGCGGTTCACTTCTTCTGCATTGATGGCGGTAACGGAACCGGTCATATCGCTTTTCTTGACCGAGCCGTAACCGATGACAACTACATCGTCAAGATACATTGAATCTTCTTCAATGATGACTTTGGCAGGATTGGTCTTGGCTACAAATGTCACGGTCTTGTATCCGATACAGCTGACTTCCACGACAGCGTCGGCTGAAGACACTTTCAAGGTGTACCGGCCGTCGATATCGGTAGACATGCCATTGGTGGTACCTTTCTCCAGGACGGTCGCGCCGATTACAGGCTGGCCGGTCCGGTCGATGACGGTACCCTTTATCTCATATCCGTTCTGGGCGGACATGTCCGGAATGACTAGGAAGAGTCCTATCAGTCCTACTATAAAAGATAAAAATCTGTTCATAGGGTCCTTATTGTTATTAGTTTGTTAATATTGTATTGTATTTCGTGTCAATCTTCTTTCACAAACGCCACTGAAACAGCCGCGAGCAGCATGAAGACACATGCAAGCGCCAGCATCATGACGGCATTGGAGCCGAAACAGCACTTTACAATAACTCCACCCGTAAGTCCGATGACAATCTGCGGTATAGTAATCGTAAAGTTAAAAATTCCCATGTAAACTCCCATGCGTTTAGGGTCCACCGCCCGGGAAAGGATGGCGTACGGCATGGCGAGGATGCCTGCCCAGGCGATACCGATGCACAACATCGGGAGCATGAGCGCGTATTTGTCTTTCAAAAGTACCAGCCCGGCGAAACCCACGGCACCGAAAAGCAGACAGGATGCATAGATGGGCTTGTTGCCGAACCTGGAGGCCAGTTTAGTCATGAAAAGCGCCGCGATACATGCAGGAATCGGATATACACCATTCAGCACGCCTACCCAAGTCTGCGTCGCGCCTTCCGAAAGAAGCACACCCCCGTCAGTCACGGAACCGGTAATGGCAGGCTTCAGATATGTCCACATGATGAACAATGCCGCCCAGGAGAAGAACTGGGTGATGCCCAGACGGATCATTGCCGAAGGGGTATTGCGGAGCAATGTCATGAAACCAGTCTTCTCTGCCGGTCCTTCCACTTCTGCCAATCCGTTGTATTCGGCGAATTCCTTAGGAGGATATTCCTTGGTTTTGAATGCGGTGACCAATACGGTAGCAAGCAGGATGACTCCACCTATATAATATGACCACGCGATGTGAGACGAAACTTGCCCCGGAACAGCCTCGTCACTCACTCCGAACCAAGTCATGACAAGCGGCAACACGGCACCGACAACAGCACCGATATTGATGAGAAATGTCTGTACCACATAGCCTTCCGTCTTCTGCGAATCGTCCAGCATGTCAGCCACGAGCGCCCTGAAAGGCTGCATCGTGACATTGAAGGAGAGGTCCATGAAGAGGAGGATGAACGCGCCCATCGCGAGCGGTGCCAATGCCAGAAGAGTCGGGCAGTTAGGCATCAGCATCAATGCTATTGTCGAAATCAATGCTCCCCCGAGTATGTACGGGATGCGTCTGCCGAATCTGGTCCAGGTACCGTCAGAGAACATGCCTACGATAGGCTGGATGACCATGCCTGCCAACGGGGCAGCAAGCCAGAAATAACTCAGATGACTTACATCGGCGCCAAGTGACTCGAAGATGGTGGACGTATTGGAATTCTGCAGAGAGTATCCTATCTGGACACCCAGGAACCCGAAGCTGAGGTTCCATATCTGCCAAAAAGATAATTTCGGTTTTTTGCTCATTGGTTTCCGTGTTATATCTTGTCCGTGCGGTTGCGGAATTGTCCGTAATCATTGTTATAAAACGTTTGCAAAATTATTGATTAAATATTCATATTTATTATGGAAACTGACGGACGGGCGGAATTGGCGGACGGACGGGAAAAATCAACCGACGAATAAAAACGATTATTTCCTAATCCGGTCATTTTTTCATACCTTTACGACAATATGAGAAAACGAATCATGAAGCCGTCAGGCATTGTACACATATTCGCGGCACTTCATGCGGCGGTCACGATAGTCTGCTTCGAAGCGGGCATAAGCGATGAATTGTTCCTCACCATCCTCACGATGGCGATGATAGTCCTGGTCTGTCTCAAGAAGAACCTGAACTTGGAATTCACCGCCGGAATAGTCATTGTCATAAACGTGACGGGCTACCTGCTCGGCACCGCCGGCGCGAATCTGATAGGCATGTTTTTCAGCACGGATTGGGTCGTCCACGCATGTTCCACGGCATTCACGACGGAATTGCTGGGCTGGGGAACCATATTGGTCGGCAACATTCTCAGGCGGCTGCACCTGTTATCCGGCACTACGCGCATGCCCCGCATGAGATGGCTGATAGCCGTAGTCTGCACCATCTTTCTTTTCAGGCTTGCCATCATCGCGTTCAGCGACATGAACATCATCTCGGACGGCGGATTGTACAGGAACATGATCAAGCTGCTGTACAACATCCCTGTCTGCATCATTCTGCTTTGCCTTAATATATTATATGTAAGGTTCGCCAGGATGCGGCTGTCCGGGAAGCCGTCATACGCCCGTTGGTCCGCGCTCATATGCTTCCATATCCTGGCCATACTCGGTTCCACTCTTGCGGTCAGCTGCGGCATCCCGTTCTCGATACATCCGCTTCCGTCATTCCATAACATAGCCGAGACTGCCGTTGTGGTCTTCATCGCGGAAATGCTGTTCTACGCATTGACATATATGGCTGATTATGTATGGGTTACGCATCAGGACGTGAAGGCGGAGAAGATGAAACGCCACAAGGCGCAATTCGAATACCTGAAGCTGAAGCAACAGGTGAATCCGCATTTCCTGTTCAATTCATTGAACATCCTGGACTGTCTCATCTGCGAAAACAAGAACGAGGACGCGAGCACTTTCGTACACAAACTGGCCGGCGTCTACAGATATATGCTGAAAAACGGCGTGCTGGAGCTAATCAACCTGCGGGACGAACTGGCATTCACCGGAATGTATGCCGACCTGCTGAAAGTCCGCTTCTCCTCCGGATTTGAGGTCAATGCCGATGTCCATGAGGAGTTCATGTCGTGCCGCGTCGTGCCATGTTCCATCCAGATGCTCCTGGAAAATGCCATGAAGCACAACCGAGTATCGCAAGAGAATCCGCTTCTGATAACCATCAGCGTACACGACGGCATGATAGTCGTCACGAACAACAAGTCACCTAAGATGACGGCGTCGGAAGAGTCCACGAAAGTCGGCCTCAACTACATACGCCAGCAATATATCGACCTGTCAGGCAAGGATATAGAGGTAAACGACAACGGAGATACATACTCCGTATCGCTGCCTCTCCTGCCGGCCCCGAAAACCACATGAAGATATGACAATGAAAGTTTTGATAGTAGAAGACGAGCCGATGGCACAGGCCAATCTGAGCCGCACATTGCAGAAATATTACCCTGACCTGGAAATTGTCGGCATGACAAGTTCCGTCAGCGGCACTGTCGAATGGCTGAAATCCCACAATCCGGATATCATTTTCATGGATGTGGAGCTTTCCGACGGCGACTGCTTCAGCATCTTCCGTCAGATAAACGTGGATGCCAAGATAGTGATGACCACGGCGTATGACAGCTATGCCGTGAAAGCATTCGAAGTCAATAGTGTAGACTATCTTCTGAAGCCGATTGAAAAAGAGGACCTGGACAGGGCCGTGCAGCGCTGCCGCAATTCCGCCGGCGTCACCGACATGTCCGCGCTCCTTTCGTCACTCGCAGGAAACCAGCACCAGACCGGCTACCGCCAGAAATTCATGGTCCGCCTGAACGACAAGATTCTCCCTGTTTCCGTCAATGACATCGCATACTTCCTTTCAGAAGACAAGGTCACATGGATGTTCACCTCCGACGGTTCCAAATACGTCATGGACCAGTCCCTGGACATCCTGTCCTCACAGCTGGACCCGTCACGTTTCTTCAGAATCTCACGCGGCTGCATAATTTCCTCATCAGCTGTCCAGAGCATAATAAAACTGCAAGGCGGCAGGCTTCGTATAAATGCCAAGCCGCAATGCAGTTTCGAAATCCTTGTCAGCCGTTCCCGCTCCGATGATTTCCTCCAGTGGATGGAGAACACTTCGTGCTGAGAATCAGCGGTTCATCTCGGAAAAAACGCCTTTCATCCGAAAATCCGGACATGTCATTTTCGGATATTGTTAATTGTATGTAATTTTACGGTCGGAAAACCACAAAACCAAACGACATGACACGAAAATTCAAAATCACATATCTGACTTCCTGGGGAGAGGAAATCAAATTCGTATTCGGAGAGGAAAGAGCTGACATGCAATACCTTCCGGGCGGTGTCTGGGAAATCGACATTGACGGCAGCAAGATAAAGGCCGGAACGGAATATCATTATGAATGCTGGAAAGACGGCAGACGTCTCCGCCGCGAATGGAGGGACCATGTCGTGCCTGCAGGAAAAACAGGAACGGTGGAGGTCAATGACCGATGGGCCGACACGCCGGCAGATGCGCCGTTCTACACCTCGGCATTCGCCGACAAGGTGTTCAGCATCAATCAAGACGACGCCAAGTTCAAGGTCAATGCTGATGTGACTCCGCAGGAGATGTACCGCAGCGGATGGAAATGCGCGGGTACGGCAGTCCCTGTCTTTTCATTGAGGACGGAAGACAGTTTCGGCATCGGCGACTTCCATGACCTGAAGAAGCTTGCGGACTGGGTGGCTGCTACCGGACAGCGTGTAATACAGCTGCTTCCGGTCAATGACACCACCATGACGGGCACATGGAAAGATTCATATCCATACAGTGCAAATTCCATATATGCATTGCACCCGCAGTTCGTGTATCTTCCGGACGCAGGTGTACGCAGGGATGCCAAATACAAGGCATTGAAAGCTGAGCTTGAAGCACTTGCGGAGATTGACTACGAAAGAGTGAACCAGGAGAAAGACAGGCTGATGCGCAAGGCTTTCGCTTCCACATGGGAGAAGGTCAGCGGCTCGGCCGAATATAAGGAATTCCTGAAGGACAATGCCGGATGGCTGGATGCCTACTGCGCTTTCAGAATCCTGCTGCACAAGACCGGGACCGGCGATTCCACCAAATGGGGCAAATACGCCACATACAGTGCCAAGAAAGCAGCTGCGGTATTGGCAGAAAACAGGGAAGAAGCTGATTATCAGTCATTCGTACAGTTCCATCTGCACAAGCAGCTGGTGGAGGCCAGGGATTATGCGAGGAAACGCGGCGTCGCTTTCAAGGGTGACCTCCCTATCGGTGTCAGCAGGACCAGCGTGGACGCATGGCAGAACCCGTCACAGTTCAACATGAATTCACAGGCAGGCGCACCACCTGACCCATTCTCCGCCGACGGCCAGATGTGGGGATTCCCTACCTATAACTGGGACAAGATGGAGGAAGATAATTTCGCATGGTGGAAAGCCAGGCTGAAGAACATGGAGCAGTACTTCGACTTCTTCCGCATTGACCATATTCTCGGATTTTTCAGGATTTGGGAGATTCCGGCGAATGCGAAGAGCGGTCTGCTGGGACATTTCTTCCCGGCGCTGCCGTATAGCGCCAAAGAATTGTCTGACAATGGTTTCGATATCAATTCCGGCTGGTATACCTCCGATGGTGTGGACACGCTTTTCCTGGAAGATCCGCGCAAGCCAGGGTATTGGCATCCGCGCATAGCCGGACAGGACACGGAGCATTACCGCCGCCTTCCGGACTGGCAGAAAGATGCGTTCAACAGGCTGCATGATGATTTCTTCTATAGAAGGCACAATGCTTTCTGGCGCGATTCCGCACTCCGCAAGCTGCCTGACCTTCTAGCCAGCACGCGTATGCTGACCTGCGGCGAAGACCTGGGCATGATTCCGGATTGCGTTCCTGACGTGATGAAGGAACTGCGCATCCTTTCATTGGAAATCCAGCGTATGCCGAAAGACCCACACAGTGAATTTGCTGACACGTGGCACTATCCATATCTCTCAGTATGTGCGACTTCCACACATGACATGAGTCCGCTCAGAGCATGGTGGAGAGAGGACCGCGGTGTGACGCAGCGTTTCTGGAACCAGGTTCTGGGAAGACAGGGCGAGGCTCCTGCCGACTGCAATCCGGACATTTCACGCAGCATCATAATGATGCATCTCCAGTCAGCGTCAATGCTGGCAATCCTGCCGCTTCAGGATTATCTCTCGCTCAAGCCTGAGCTCTGCCACGCAGATCCCGAAAAGGAGAGGATCAATGTCCCTGCGATTTCGCCGTTCTACTGGAGGTACAGGATGAAGCCGACGCTGGAATCGCTTATTAATGATGATATTACGGAGTACATACATGGGCTTGTACGCGAATGCGGGAGGAAGTAGGGGGCTCGGGGAAGGAATGTCTTGCAGGATTTTTTAGGCCAACGCACGATTTTTGCACGTTACCCTCACCCTAAATCCCGGGTCTCGGGGAAGGAAGTAGGAAATATGGAATATCTGTCAAAGGAACGTTACGACGAAATTGTCGCGGAAATAAATTTTCTCATAAATGAGGAGTATCCTCGCATCAAGGATGCTCTGGCGGAGGCTCGTGCACAGGGCGATTTGAGCGAAAACTTCGAATATCGCGCTGCAAGACGTGCCCAGGCGAAGGCCATCAGCAGGATCCGTTTTCTGCAGAAGGTGCTGGACTACTCAAGAATCATCGACACGAAAGCATTGCCGAAGGACAGGATTTCACTGCTCAGCAAGGTGGAATTCACGAATCTCGCGACAAATGTCCGAATGACTTACACCGTCGTGAGTCCCCACGAAATGGACCTCCAGAACGGCAAGATTTCGTGCAAATCGCCGATAGGCATGGCACTGATGGGCAAGAAGCTAGGGGAAATCGCAGAGGTCAATGCCCCGTCAGGTACCTTCCAGGTGAGGATAGAGAAAATAACAATCGAATAAACATGAGACTAGTAATACAGAGGGTCAAGGAAGCGTCGGTAAGCATTGGCGGAGAAGTGGTAAGCAGCATCGGGAAGGGACTTTTCATTCTGGTGGGCGTAGAAAACGGTGATACAGAAGCAGATATGGAATGGCTGGCCCAGAAGAGCGTGGGGATGAGGATCTTCGATGACGAGAACGGGGTGATGAACCTCAACGTGACAAGCGTGGACGGCGCATTGCTGGCCGTGTCACAATTCACGCTCACCGCCTCCACCAAAAAGGGCAACAGGCCCTCATACATACGTGCTGCCGGCCACGACCTGGCAGTTCCCCTATATGAAAAATACTGCGCCAGACTGGCAGAAATCGCCGGCCGCCCTGTCCAGAAAGGTGTTTTCGGCGCCGACATGCAATGCGCCCTGATCAATGACGGCCCTGTCACCATCATCATAGATTCTAAAATCAAGGAGTAACGCCGTAAGCCTCTCCTGGTTTACCCCGGCGGGACTCAGTCAAAAAACTGAACAAGTTGGCAGGCCGCCAAAGTCACGGGTTTCATACTTATCAACTGATTACCAGTTAGTTACAGCATTTCACTCGGCCAACCGAGCGTGCCAACTCCCATGTTTTTTCATGGGACTTGGCAAGGACTATTTTTCGCAAAGCACAGTTAATCAATCAGTTATAGAAATCATAGCCTGCCAACTTGTTCAATTTAAAGCCCTACCCTCTCCGGTTTCCGAATTAGAATCAGGACTATTTGGCGCCACCTATTTTGCAGAAACGAAAAATTATTATATTTGCGAACTAAAAAGATGTTTTGAGAAACTTGCCTATAGTTTGGAAATTTTTTAGGAGATTTCTAAACCATATGGGGCGGGTTGTGTCTAAACTGGGATGATTGTTTAGAACAGTTAAGTGAAAAAGGCAGAGATATACATTGTGGTCACCCTGGCCATGTTTTTCTCTACGCGCGTTCTTTCGGCCCAAAATGACGGGTCAGGGCGTTCGGGCTCTGGCGTAACCGCAGCCACAACCACAACCACAACCACAACCACGACCAAAGCCAAAGCCAAAAGCGCTGCCGCGAAAGTCTCTGACCGAATCACGGGCATCGACCGCTGGAGCTTCAGGGCCAATGCATTGGAACTGCTCTGCACCGTTCCGAATTTCAATGTGGAATTCGACGTTTCTTCGTCACCATACAACCGCTGGTCGCTGGGACTCACTGCCAAATACAATTGGGACACATGGCACAGCGTACCGCCGACATTGGTCTTCAACATGTTCGAAATACGCCCGGAATTCCGTAAATGGTTCAGGATGAAGCCGAAAGAAGGGAACGACAAGCCGACAAGGGAGAGGGCGTTCTTCCTGGGAGGCTACGCAAGCGGCGGCACATACTCCATCAAACCGGGCAAATATGGCATCCAGGGACCGCTTTTCGGAGCAGGAGCATTGTTCGGATATGACTTTCCGCTTTATACATACAGGCATTTCGCCATTGACTTCGAACTTGGCGTGGCCGCCGGACTCGCTGTGACATCCTACGACGGATACACGATGAACCGCAGCAATACGGATTACATCGAAGCGCCGGGCAAATCCAAGGGATGGCATCTGTGCCCGTTCCCTGTAATCTCGGAGGTCAAGGCTTGCTTCGTATTCAGGACATTGTCCATCAAGGAGAAATACAAGAAAGTCGACTCGCAGAAACTGATTCTGAAGCAGGAGGCGGAAGAGGCCAAGAGGCTTGCAGCCGAGCAGAAGGCCGAAAAGATGGCCGAAAGGAAAGCGGAGAAGAAAGCGAAGAAGAAAGCGGAAGGGAAAGCCGAAAAAGAAAAGGAGGTAGCCGGATGAAACGAATTATGACAAACCTCATTGCGGCAACACTCTTTTTTATCGCAATGACGACGCAATCCTGCGTCAGACTGGATTTGAAAACCGCTGACGACACCTCGGATGAAGCCGAGATCGGATTTGACATTGCCTGGGACAAGGTTTCAGGTACGGCACTCCCCGATTCGGTATACATCGCGATGAACAAGGTCTCGGACATCCTGAAATATTCTTACGAAACGGACTCCAAAGGGGTATTCCTGCCTTACACCATAGAAAAGGACGACACCGTGGTCACCCACCGCGAATATGCGGAATATGGTCACTATGTAATGCTGGCATATCATTGTGACAAAGACAATTACACACTTTCAGGAGCACAGCGCTTCATGAAGGACAAGACCATTTCGGTAAGAGATTTCAAGGCGACGGTAAAGGACTTGCCAGAAGAAGAACTGACAGCCATGAGGGGCGATTCGAAAATTGACTTCAACTCGGCTTACCGTTTCATACGCACGCCAGGGCCAGTCTGGGCAGCCTCACGCAAGGACGATGTTTCCGATACGAGGGAAAACACCTTCCGTTTCTTCATGGAGCCGCTGCAGCAGAAACTCACATTTGCAGTTAAGCTGGTGCCGGAAAACGGAGTCAGCATCATATCCGTAACTGCTGAACTGTCAGGCGTTCCGGCGACTTTCTCGCTTCTAACGGGAGAAGTGGAGGAAAATGATTTGGCAAGAGTCATCTTCGCATTGAAAAAATCCTCCTATGGTTACGAAGGCACGGCAGCGGTTCCGGGAATCCTTCCGTCAGCGAACAGCAGCCTGCGCACCGGTCCGGGAATCCTCCGACTGAACATCACAGCCAGGAAAGATGGCGTAACCAAGGTATTGTACCCCGCAATCAATATTGGAAACAAGATAACTTCCGCATCACTGATGGAATCCGTGCCCGGGTCGGACGGACGGCGCATTGCCAAGAAAGAAGCCCGGCTGGAATTGTCAGAATCATTGACAATAGGCGCAGACAGTTTCAGCAGCGAAGGCGGGAACGACGGCGTAAAAGATTGGTTTGACAGCGGTTACATTGACATTGAAGTATAAAAATTGAAAAAGACACGGCTCATATCGGCATTGTTGGTAATTTTCGCATCCTGCCAGAACTCATGGCGCGGTGTGACGGACGGCGATTTCGACGATTTCGGCGGCGGGGATCCCGTGCCTGTCCTGGTCGGCGTCGGCAATTCGGGCCTGTCATATACCAGGGGCAGCGGGGCGGTGGATGATGCCGACGGCAGGCAATGGGCCGATGTCAATATATATGTGTATGCCTTCAACCGCGACGGTTCATCATTCGCAAGCACCGCTGTTTCCGGAAATGGCTGTCTGATAGACGCTTCCGTGGACAATTCCAGATGGACGGCCGGAAGAAAGGCCTATTATGACGGTTCCGACGGCTACCTGACATGGGCGGATTCGGACAAGGAAGTGTATTATCCGAATGGCCGCGAAATCTATGATTTCTATGCGTATTACATTGATAATCTGAACATACCGCAGACAGCCGTACAACGCAGCAAGGACAAGATAACATTGCCGGTCACGATAGACGGAAGCATGGACCTGATGACCGGAAAGGCGCCGCTGAAGGACGACGTCTTCAAGGGGACATTGTATTCCGAAACGGAAAAATCACTCATACGGAAATACGCATTCAGTTCATACACAGCCAGAAGGAACATCAATCCGCGGCTGGAATTCGTCCACCATCTGACTCGTCTGAGATTCGAGATATACCCGGCTTCCGACGGCTCCAACACCGTAATGGTGAATTCCATAACAGTGAAATCCAAGACATCCGGGAAATTCACGGTCGTGAGCCGCGACGAATCGAAACTGGGTGTGGACTTCTCATCTGACAAGAATTACAAAGAACTCAGCCTGAGGGAACGGGACGGCAGTGCATTGAAACAGGATACCTATCATACTGATTATCATGGAGATTTCACAGACGCGCTATACGAACGGCCTCATGTCCAGGTCGGCGGGTCACTGCTGGTGGCGCCTGACACGGAATATGAGGTGAACATGGAAATGAAAGAAGTGAAGGGGCAGACATATCATACCAAGTCCTCCTTCACCATCCGCTCGGCATCCGGATTCCAGGCAGGAAGCCAATATGTGGTGAGACTTTCGATTTACGGAATGATGGACATCAGACCGAATGTGGAAATCGAGCCATGGGGCACGGGAGGAAGCATAATATTGGACGAAGAAGATAAATTGAAATAATATATAACAACTTTAAAATCAAACGTTTATGAAAAAGTATCAATTATTCGCGGCTGCTGCCATCGTAGCGTTGGCATCCTGCACGAAAAACGGACAGACCACTACTCCGGAAATTACGGATCCGCTTGAAGACGGGAAGCCTGTCCCGGTACTCTTCTCTGCAGCATCACCGAAACTCCAGGTGAAATCCGTGGGCGCAGTAGACAAGGCCTGGAACAGCCAGGAACTGAAAATCTACGGCTATGACAGGACCGTCACCGATTTCACCCAGGCTGCATTCATTGACAATGTAAGCGCTACCGCACCGGCTGACGGCAACAAGGGAGCAATCGCAGTCCTCAATCCGGCTTACGACAATGAGCCGTTCTACTATGTTACCGGAAAGAATTACGATTTCTATGGATATCACATCGACGATGCCGCTACCGGAGAGCCTGTAAAGACTGCCGCTTCCGTAGCAGTTCCATTCGAAATCAATGGTTCACAGGACCTTATGCTTGCAAAAGCTGACCAGAAAACTGACATTGACGCAGCCGGCAAGACTGACGAGGTAAGCGTGGACAAGGCATACAGCGCATTCGCCGCACGTCGCGGTGTGCAGCCAAACCTCCTGTTCAAACACCAGCTTGCAAGATTCACTTTCGAAATCGTGGCAGGTTCAGAAGCAGGCAGCAACATCTTTGTTACAGGCATCGGAGTAGAATCCAAATTCAAGGGCAATCTCACCGTGGTGGGCGCAAATACCGGCATTACTGATGTCAATGAAGAGACAGCAAGGCTCGCTCTCCAGGAAAAAGGCGGCAACGGCATCCAGGCTCTCACAGAGGTGAAACCAGACGCTTACGTAGCAGGAAAGACCAACTACAAGGCTATCGGTGAGAGCGTTATGGTAATCCCTGGCGAGGAAAGCTACAAGATTTATGTAAGCACCCGTCAGGATGGCGTGAACACAGAGATTGACCCGCAGGAATGGACCTTGAACATTGCCAATATCGAAAACGCTCCGGAGGGTGCGACCAAATTCGAGGCAGGCTATTCTTACAAGATCAAAATTGTCATCTACGGTCTCGAAGAAGTCAAGATTACTGCTGAACTTGAGGATTGGAAAGATGGCGGTTCTACCACTATCGATCCGGATTTGTAGTAATTAATTATGAGAAAATACATTTACACAATAGCATTGGCGGTGATCGCTTTCGCGGGCTGCAGCAAGCAAGGTCCTGAGGACGAGAACGCATGGATTCATGACGAAAGCCGTCAGGTTCCCGTGCTTTTCGGCTCCGCGACCAACATTGACGCCACCACCAAAGCCATACAGAACGGACTCGTCACCGGAAGCGTGATGAACACCCTGGACGTGGGCGTAGTCGGCGTGGCCGAAAAGCAGAGCGACGCGACTCCTGTCACATGGAGCACCGACCTCGACGGCTCCATACTCATTGACAATCTGGGAGTTACGACTACTTCAACAGGCGCGGTAATCTTCTCGCCGAAGATTTACTACCCGTTCGGAAACAAATACGCATATTCGTTCTACAGCTACTATCCGTACAAGAATTCCGATGGGCAGACAGCCACTGTCAATGACGGTGCATACCGCCTCACCTACAAGCTCGGCAACACGGACATCCTCTGGGCCAGTTCCGTAGCTGAGGACTACAAGGGCGTAACAGGCTACAATGCAGCTTATTGCCGCGCCGTAAAACTCGACGGCGTCGATTCCCAATACTATCCGAAGCTCCAGTACCGCCATCTCCTGACGGCGCTCGTGTTCCGCATAGTGGGAAAGGACAATGATATCGAGAATTATGATGTAAAGGTGACCGGAATGCAGATTACCAACACGTCTTCCACGGCGTCACTTTGTATCGCGGACAGCAAGGGAGAACAGTCAGGTGTGCTTACCGGCAGTGAAGATGGCGGAAGCATCGGTTTCACAGACCTCGACGTGGCTCCTACAACCAAGGAATCAGACCTCTGCACTATCTTGGCGATGCCTGCAAGGAATTACACGTCAGCCATCACGCTCACTGTAGACGGCGCCAACAAGAGCACTGTCGAAATTCCGCTCGGAAGCACTGACGGCCGCACGAAATACGATGCCGGCTACATCTACTATTTCACTGTAACAATCAACAATCCGCAGGAAATCACCATCGTGGAGACCGGACTGACGGAATGGATACCCGGAACCAATCCGACCCCGGGCAAAGAAATCTGACATTGGGACAGTTGAAAAAATATCTGATAGCATCCGCCGTGTTGCTCGGAGTCATGATAGGCTTCGGGCAACGCGCTGATGCACAACAAATTGCCATACGTTCCAATGCATTGAACGACATCCTGCTGACTCCTGACCTGGGGTTGGAAATGGTGACCGGCGAGCACAGTTCGCTGTCGCTCGATGTCTTCGGGCATTGGAAACCTTATGGCATTGACTCGAAACTTATTGCGGCGCAGCCTCAATTCAGGTGGTGGCTGGGCGGCAGGCCTCTCGTGAGGGAATTTCTGGGCATTGCGGGATTGTTCACCAAGTATGACATGACCATCGGCGACCGGAGCTACAAGGGCATTGCCGGAGGCGTAGGTCTGACCGGCGGGTACGTGCTTTCGCTGGGACAGCGCTGGGGGCTGGAGTTTTCGGGCGGCCTCGGAGTGGTCGGATTCGGTCAGCGACGCGCCAGCCGTTACGACGATTTCGGTGACTTGGACGGCGACACCCACAACTCGAAAGGCTATAAGCTGATGCCGATGAATCTCGGCGTAACTTTCATATACATAATAAGATAGATGAGACAATGCCTGACCATATTACTGCTGGCACTTCAGCTTTTTGCGCTGCCGCTCGGGGCGCAGGAGATGAAGCGTGTCACCGGGCATATAGTCGACAAGACCACGGGGAAGCCGATTGACCTGAAACAGGTATCGGTGAGTGTCTATGGATTCAATACCGTCGCGCAGGCGGAGGATGTGAAGAAGCAGATGGACGGCGATGAAAACACGTTCGTGGCCCCTGACGCACAGGCATTTCCCGACGACAACGGCTATTACGAAATCACCATTCCGGAGACCGGAGCGCTGATTTTCAAGGCTGACATGAAGCCGGCCGTGCTGGAGAAAGTGAACTACCGACTCGAAATCAATGTGAAAATCGAGATGGGCAACTACATCCGCACCAGTACGATAACCGCGGTGCGCGATCAGGTCGGAGTGCTTGACCCTCAAGGAGATATCGAGGGTAACTGGCTGAAGGCGAGAAGCACCATCGCCCTGCCGGAAAACAGCGGCAAGACCAATGCGAGGATGATCGTCCAGCCGATATTGATAGACGGTGCGTCGAAGGACACCTTGCGCTACCTGAAGCCGACCGTCATGGACGGCCAGGAGTATCGCGTCACCCAGCTGCGCAGGATGAATTACAATGCTGACAATGATCCTCTTAACAGATGGCTTTCACCTGACACTCTCACTTCTGCCGCACAAATCGTGAACTGGGCAGATACCATCTATCTGGAAAATCCTTCGAAAAATTACCAGGTAAAGGGCATCATCCAGCTGGAGGACTACAATCTCCCCTACTTCAAGAAGGAATATTTCCTGGCATCGTCGCGACTGAGACGTCCACTCCGTTTTCTCGAATATTCAATGGAGCCGTATATGCTTGATCCTGAACAATATCGTGAACGTGCGAAAAGGGAGAAACGTAACACGGCGGGCAACATGTCATTAAATTTCATGGTGGGAAAGGCGCAGCTTGCAGCCGATGACGAGGAGGGCCGCCGGCAGATTGACTCCGTGAAATCCGTACTGCTGGACATTATCCATGGCGAGGGCTCACAGCTGAAGGAGTTCCACATCACTGGTACGGCTTCCCCGGACGGACCTTACGCCGGAAACATGAACCTTGCGAAAAAACGAATGGAATACGCTCTGAACCAGATAGTTTCGGTGCTGCCGAAAAATGTGCGGGACAGAGTTTACATGACTACTACGGCTACTGTGGCGCCCTGGACCGCGGTCGCTGAACTATTGGAAGCCGACTCGCTGATGGTGGAAGCGAAAGCCATCAGGGACATTGTCTCGAACAATCCCGGGACACCGGACCGGCAATGGGGGAAAATCCGCGCATTGCCTTACTACCGCAGCCTTATCGTGAATTATCTTCCGCGGCTGCGTTCGGTCCGCTACCAGTACGGCTATGAGATTTTCAGGGAATTGACGCCGGAAGAAATTCTGGAGCGCTACCGCAATGATGAGGATTACAGGAGCGGCCGCAAGAAATTCGCGCTCTATGAGTATTGGCATCTGTTTCAGCTGGTCAAGGAGCCGGAAGAACTGGAAAAGCTATATAAACGGGCCTACAACGAGTCCATCGAAGCGAACGGACGTCCATGGATTCTGGCGGCGAATTCGCTGGCGGCATCATATATCGCCCGCGGCGTGGCAGACACGACTATTCTGCGCAATTTCATTGACCTTCAGACTCCTGTGGTGAATTATCACCTGATGCGAATGAACGGAAACGGGTATGACATCGTGAATCCGGAGGCGGTCGTCGCGAACCAGATGATCATGTACGTGATGACCAACAATTTCCGTAAGGCGGGTCAGCTCACGAACATTCTTCCTGACAATGACAAGAACCGTCTTGTCCGGGCCTATGCCCTATGTCTCGGCGGTTATTACAAGGGCGGAAACACTCCGGACCAGCGCAGACGTGCCAGAGAGGTTTTCGAGACGGTTTCAGAAAGTTCGCCGCTGAACAAGGTCGTGCTTTGTCTTGCGATGAACACGAAGACTTATGACTCGCTGGCGGAGGAAGCCATGTCGGCGCTGCCGGGCGATTCGGCATTGACAGACTACCTCTGGGCGGTGATTTATGGGCGCAAAGGTGCCCGTACCCAGGATTTTATGGACGATATGGCGTCGGAGGACTACCTCGTGGCGTGCTTCCATAAGGATCCGTCGTACATCGACATTGCCGCAGGCGACGGGGATATTGTCGAGACCATAATGAAAAGTGCACGAGACAGATATGAGAACGGGGAATAGAATCATTTTCGCAGCGACGGCGCTGTTTCTCCTGCCGCTTGCCATGTCGGCGCAGTCGGCGCAGGAGATAGACACGACCAGTTTCAATGCATTGGAATACAGCATGCAGAAACGGTATCGTCCTCAGAATGAAGCATTTGTGGCCAATACTTTCATGGACAACACTTTCATCCGGGGCGGCATCGGGACCTGCGGACTGTTCCGTAATTCCATATCCGGCTACTCCTCAGGGCCTTGCGTTTCATTTTCCGTGGGAAAGATGTTCACCCCGCTGAACGCCGTGAGCATCGACGGGACTTTTTCCGAGTTCAGGCGCAATGCTGACGGGGTGCGTGTCTGGAGGGCCGGTGTCGGCGCGTCACATCATTTCGACTGGACTTCCTATTTCTTCGGCTACTCCCCTTCCAGGGTTTTCAACATTTCCAGCATAGAGGGCGCCGAAGTGGGTCTTGTAAGGACTTCCGGCACTTATTCCGCTGCACTCATGGTGAATTTCGGCATTGATTTCCGCGCTCGCATAGCCCACGAAACGGACTTTTTCTTCACGCCAAGACTGATGCTGGGAAACGACAGGATGGACGGCACTTCATCCCCCGACCGATGCCACCTCGGCTACGGATTCAATTTCGGGGTGCACAAATATTTCAACAGGCATACGTCGGCCGCTCCGGAAAGTTTCGGGGCCTGGTTCGTCCGTGATGCGTCAATTTCATTTTCAGGCGGAATCCAGTTCCAGCTTGCCGACATCACCGGCGAGACCGTAGGCTACTTCCCTTCGGCGCGCGAAAGTATCAACATCTCATACACGCGTCTGCTTTCAGGACCGCTTTCTCTCAGATTGTCAGGCTTTTACGGCGGCGACATCTGGAAGGGGTTCAATGACGGCAGGCAGCTGAAATGCCACTACGCCGGCGTCAGGGAGGAGCTCATGTTCGAAACTCTCTACTGGCGCAGGCGTAGCAGTCAGGTATTTTCAATGCCGGTTTTTCTCGGTCCCGAAGCGGGTCTGATCTGGAAGCCGGATGACGGATATACCATACGGAGGCTCTATCTCGGGCTCACCGGAGGAATCCAATTCCGTTTCAATCTTGCCCCGCATTTCGGTCTCTTCCTCGAACCGCGGATGTCTCTCGTCCCATATTCATGGAAGTCCCGAAGCGGCAATGTTCTTGTCAAGTCTTATACCACGTGGTACGATACATTGTTCTCTTTGCAGGCTGGTATTGTCGTACCGCTATAATATAATTAACGATAATTAACGAACCCCAGGCAACCTCTTATTTCAGATAAGCGTCGCTGACGACCTTCTGGCTGCGGGCAATGAAGTCGCTCAATGCCTTGCCTTTCAGGAGTCCGTTGGCGAGAAGAGCCAGGTCAGCAATCTGCTGGAGTGCTTCATTCTGCGATGCAAATGCCTCGATATCAGCCTTGTGCACAGAATAAGCGGCATCTTTGGCCTCACGTGCAGCAGTCTTGGCATCCTCAGCAGCCTTCTTCTGCTCATCGGTAGCATCCTTGGCCTCACCGGCCTTAACGATTTCCGGATCAGCATCTGCCACGGCCTCCTGCGGCTTAACCTGGGCTTTCTCCGCATCAAGAATCTGTGAGATGAGAGGATTCTCGACATTGACGGTAATATTGTATGAGGTAGGCAGTTTGCCGTAGAAATTCATACCGCCGCCCATATTGCTCATCTCGCGATAACGACGCATGAATTCATTCTGTGTTATGAGGATAGGCTCGCCGGTCTTGCCGAGATTGTCAGCCGTCACATAGTAATCGTAGTCCTTAGGCAGCACCGCCTTGAACAGGTCGGAAAGATCGTTCTTCTCGGTCTCGGACAATTCCGGTTTGGTCCTGTCTTCCTTAGGGATTAGATTGTCGATGGCATCGGAATCCACACGGCAGAACCTGCAGTCCGTAAATTTTCTCTCCAGCAAACTGATATAGTGTGAATCCAGTTCGCAATCCATCAGGAGCACATCGTAGCCCTTGTTCCTGGCACCCTCGATGAACGAGTATTGTGACTCAGTATCAGTAGCATACAGATAAACCACCTTCTTGTCCTTGTCGGTCTGCTCCGTCTCGATGGCCTTGCGGTATTCATCGAAACTGAAATACTTGCCGTCCGTGTTCTTCAGCAGTGCGAACTTCATTGCCCTCTCGCAGAATTTCTCATCGGAGAGCATGCCGTATTCGATGAACAGCTTCAGATTATCCCATTTCTCCTCCAGGGCCTTACGCTCATTGGTAAAGATATCTTCCAGTCTGTCAGCCACTTTCTTGGTGATGTAGCCTGAAATCTTCTTCACGTTGGAGTCGCTCTGCAAGTAGCTTCTGGAGACGTTCAGCGGAATGTCCGGAGAGTCGATAACGCCATGGAGCAGCGTCAGGAAGTCCGGAACAATGTCGTCGACATGGTCAGTAACGAACATCTGGTTACAATAGAGCTGTATCTTGTTCCTCTCGACGGTCATCCTGTCATTGATCTTAGGGAAATAAAGGATACCTGTCAGGTGGAACGGATAGTCCACGTTCAGATGGATATAGAAAAGCGGATCCTCGTATGTCGGATACAGCGTCTTGTAGAAGTTCATGTAGTCTTCTTCCTTCAGGTCGGCCGGCTTGCGTGTCCACAAAGGCTCTACCGTATTGATAACCTTGTCTTTATCCGTGTCGACATATTTGCCGTCTTTCCATTCCTGTTCCTTGCCGAACACGATAGGGAACGGCATGAACTTGCAGTATTTGTTCAGCAGCTGCTCTATTTTTCCCTTCGTTGCATATTCTGCCGAATCATCGTCAAGGTACAATGTGATGGTCGTGCCTCTGTCTGCCTTCACGCACTCGCCCATCTCGTATTCAGGGCTGCCGTCGCAAGACCACATCACCGGTTTTGCGCCGTCTTTCCATGACAATGTCTCGATGGTCACTTTCTTGGAGACCATGAATGCGGAGTAGAATCCCAGTCCGAAATGTCCGATGATATTGCCGATCTGGTCCTTATATTTCTCCAGGAATTCGCCTGCTGAGGAGAATGCAATCTGGTTTATGTATTTGTCGACTTCCTCCTCGGTCATGCCGATACCGCGGTCAATGATTCTGAGAATCTTCTTGTCTTCATCGAGTTCAATCTTCACGAACAGGTCGCCCAGAACGCCCTTGAAGTCACCGGAAGATGCCAATGCCTTTATCTTTTCCGTAGCATCGACAGCATTTGCCACGAGTTCCCTCAGGAAAATCTCATGGTCCGAATACAAGAATTGCTTGATCACCGGGAAGATATTTTCCGTAGTGACGCCTATTTTACCTTTTACCTCTGCCATAATATTTAATTTTTTTAATATCAATAATTTCAATCCGGTCAATGCGGCGGCATACAAAAGACCGCCCGGCTGACCGGACGGTCTGTAAAAGGTCAAATAACGTTCCAATAGCGACAATCGTGACAAAATGTCAGTCGCGTTCCGGGCGAGAATCCAGGACAATGATGGACCGGGTTATCGTCTCTACTTGTTCAATGAAGTCTCATAACTGGTGCGGTCTGCTCCGTAACAGGCAGTTATCCAGTCGGTTTTCTTGCCTTCCTTGTAAAAAGAGACGAGCAGTTTGCCTTCCGGCATGATATCTTCGCTGCTGAAAGTAAGCATGTTGCCCCATCTGACTTTCATCTGGGCCGGCACTGAATAGGTCATTGAATAATCCGAGTCTTCAGAACGGCTGCCTTCGACAGTGACGAGCCACGGATATTTCACAGCGTTCCGCCTTCAGTTCAAACGAATACTTCTGATCATTGTAACCGTAATCATCCTTTCGAGTCACAATCCATTTGTTGCCAGGCTGCGAACGGCGAATCCTCATTCTTCTTCTGGCATCAGACCAGATGGTATCGCTTTTTTCAATCCTGTTTTCCACCTGATACACCCAACCTGTCTTGTCCTTGACGGTGTGCATGCCCAGAGAAGGATTTCCATCATGCGAATCAATGACGCTCTGCACAAAATTCAGCGACATCAGCGATTCACCTATCACCTCATCGAGAACGTCCTGAGGATAAAGCGTGAATTCACTTCCCTGCTGGCAACGACCCGACCACGTATCGAAGTCATCGCGACATTCGAAAGCCATAAGCGGCAAAACGGCCAACGCCATCAACACTTTAATTTTCATAGCATTACCTCCTTTAGAACCTTACACCTGCACCAAATTCCAATCCATTCACAAGGGTACCGAATGTCAATCCGACTTTACCGTAGACCACCGTACCGATTGAATAAGTAACGGGTCTCAACTGGATATCCGCATAGACTTTATTCTTGAATCCGTCATAAATCCCGAGCCCGATACTGCAAGAGGAAGACAATGTGGAAAGCCGCGTCCTGAAATAATCGAAGCGTATTTCCGGCATCACATAATACACGTCACCCTTCACCTTCCGTTCAGGATGACGGTTAAATCCCTTATAGACAGTACCTTGTATATGCTGGTATGCCAGATCCACGCCGATACAAAGCCATTCGCGGACCTTGAAATCAGCCCTCAAGGACAACATCGGCATCCCGTCAGCAGCAGCCTGCAACTGAATATATTCAGCGTACAAATGCTCCACATCAGGGGAATAGCCATGATAGAAGTCATTATCATACGACAGATAGCCTTCACAGAAACGGTCTTGGAAAGCGGTGCCGTTGACAGCTCCCGTTACCGCAAAGGAAAAGGAGATATCCGCCTTAAATGGCTTCTGTGGACGGAACGCATCTGCGTTCTGATGGAAAAAGCATGCAAGAAGTGCAAGTACAATCAATTTTTTCCAGTTCATAGTTTCGTTCGTCAATATGCAACAATCTATAGATGCAGAAAAAAACATATACGTTGCACTGAATACAACTATTTGTACATGAAGCGCTTGATGCTCATCTTAGGGGTTTTCTCGAACGGCTTGTCCACCACCTCGACTTTCTGGAGCTGGCTGTAGGAAGGCAATGCTTTATTGGCATTGATCCTGATATTTTCCGGAATGTCGGCGATGGTCTCGTCATCGAGGCCGGCCTTGCGGATGGCGTCATGGTCGAGGTAGACGAGGGCCACGAGCTTGCTTGCGCGGTCGACGACGACGGACTCCACTACATAGTCCTGGTTGTTCACGACGGCCTCGACCTCCTCAGGGTAGATATTCTGGCCGTTTGCGCTGAGAATCATGCTCTTGCTGCGGCCCTTGATGAAGATATTGCCGTGAGCGTCAATGATTCCCAAGTCACCGGTCTTCAGGAAACCGTCAGCGGTGAAGGCAGCAGATGTCGCTTCAGGATTCTTGTAATATCCCAGACAGATGTTCGAGCCTTTCGCCTGGATTTCGCCGACCACATGCTGAGGGTCATCGGAGTCAATGCGTACCGTAGCGCAATCCACGGCTTTTCCGCATGAGCCGGGCACATACGAAGTGCATGGTTCGTAAGCGAGAAGCGGTGCCGCCTCGGTCATGCCGTAGCCCACGGTGTAAGGAAGTCCGATCTTCTTGAACCATTTCTCAACCTCCGGATTGAGAGGTGCGCCACCCATGATTATCATCTGGAGATTTCCACCGAGGGCGGTCAGGAGTTTCTCTCTGATTTTCTTGAATATCAATGACTTGATGCCAGGAATCTTCGTAAGGACTTTCATCACAGGCTTGTCGAGAACCGGCTTGAGGGCGCTCTTGTAAACCTTCTCCATGACGAGAGGAACCGTGATGAGAAGATACGGCCTTACGTCGTGCATCGCCGAAAGGAGCAATGACGGTGAAGGTGTCTTGCCGAGGAAGGTGATGCTTGTACCATTGCAGAGCGGGTACAGGAATTCGTACACGAGGCCGTACATGTGCGCCATCGGCAGCATTGAAACCATAGTAAATTTGTCCGACGACGGAATATATCTCTGACCGAAGTCGATGGTTGCGCTCAATGCCTTGTATGTCAGCATCACGCCCTTAGGCGCGCTTGTCGTTCCCGAGGTGTAGTTGATGATGTCGAGATCGTCCCAGTTTTCGGTATTGTAATTCACGTTTTCGCCGGTGAATCCCATAGGGTATTTCGCGGAGAAAAGTTCCGGAACGGATGCGAATGCCTTGCTGATGGACTCTTCGGCGGCATAGAGAAGCGTAAAGTCATTGACACTGACTACGGCGCGCAGGAGGGGCATCTTGGAAATGTCGAGCTTCGCCCATATATCATTGTCAGTGAACAGGATGATGCTCTCGGAGTGGTCGACGAGGTGGTTCACGCTGTCCGGTGTGAAATCGGAGAGAATCGGCACGACCACCGTCTCGTAGGTATTGACCGAAAGGAAGGAAACGGCCATTCTGGCAGTATTTTTCGCGCAGATTGCGATTCGTTCTCCTTTCTTGATGCCACAGGCTTCAAAGAATATGTGGAATCTTTCTACTTGTGTGGCGAGTTGCCCGTATGAAAATGTTTCGCCTTTATAGTTGCCTACAGCAGGTTTTTCCCAGTATAGGCGAATTGCGTTTTGAAGTCGCGAAAAATAATGTTCCATAAAATTCTAATTTTCGCAAATTTAACAACTTTTCGTTATATTAGAGCGATTGATTACACAAAAGCTATGAGAAGAAAGCCAATTGTAGCTCTGATTTATGATTTTGACGGGACTCTTTCTCCCGGCAACATGCAGGAATTCGGTTTCATCCAGGCCATCGGCAAGACGCCGGAGGAGTTCTGGAAAATGAGCGACGGCATCGCTGCCGGCCAGGATGCCAGCAACATTCTTGCCTATATGAAGCTGATGTTCGATGAGGCGAAGGACAACGGCATCCGCCTGAAACGCAGCGAGTTCAAGAAATTCGGCAAGGACATCAAGCTGTTCGACGGGGTCACGGGATGGTTCGACCTCGTGAATGAATATGGCAGGTCGCACGGCGTGAAGGTAGAGCACTACATCAATTCTTCCGGCCTGAAAGAGATTATCGAGGGCTGCCCGATAGCCAAGGAGTTCAAGCATATTTTCGCCAGTTCTTTCATCTATGACCAGAAAGGAGAGGCGGAGTGGCCGGGAATCGCGGTCGACTACACTGCCAAGACGCAGTTCATCTTCAAGATAAACAAGGGCATTTTCAGCGCACGTGATACCAAGGAGGTGAATGAGAGTATGGCGGAGGACAAGAAGCGTATCCCGTTCACGCAGATGATATATGTCGGCGACGGAGAAACCGATGTGCCATGCATGAAAATCGTCAGCATGTTCGGCGGCCATTCGATCGCCGTGTACAATCCGGACAAGCCTGAGAAACAGGTTGTTGCGGAGAAGCTTCTGCGCCAGGGCAGGGTGAATTTCATCACGCCGGCGAACTATTGCCATTACAGCCGCATCTACAAGGTCGTGTGCAGCATCATTGACAAGATCAAGGCAGACCACGTGCTTGCGGGGCTGTAATTTCGCAAACGGTTCCGAGAAAACGTTTTAGACGGCACCGAACGTGAATATTACGGCATTTGGTTCCGGAAAAACGTTTTAATCAGCACAAAATCTTGGTTACTGTAAGATAAACATGCTGACCGCTTCGCTTACCCTCTCGCGTCCTCTTCCACAGGGCTTTCCACCCGACCAGGGATTTAGTAACTTAGTAACGTGATAATAGACACTGCCCCGGAAATTGTTACATTTCCCGGGGCAGTTCATATTCGTTTCGGACGTTATTCCTCGACAAGGCAGGTGTCCAGTTCCTTGCAGATCTGCTCTTTATCCATGTTCTGGCCGATGAAGACAATCTTCTGCATGCGGTCGCCATAGTGCGGATCCCAGTCTTTCATGATAGTCGGGTCTTGACGCATCATGCGGATAAGTTCCTCTTCCGGCGCTGTGGCATACCATTGTCCGGCCTCACGCAGCATAATCTGTTTTCCGGCCTGCTCGAAAAGACATGACATGTCGGTATTGTCCGAGAAGTAGCAGAGTCCTTTAGCCCTGATGACGCTCTTCGGCAGCCGTTTGCTCACGAACCAGTCGAATTTGTTCAGGTCAAATGCCTGGCGGCGGTAATAGACGAATGTGCCGATTCCATATTCCTCGACTTCGCCGCCTTCGTGATCATGATGATGGTGATGATGGACTTCGTGGTCTTGGTCATGCTCGTTCTCATGGTCGTGGGCATGGTCTTCGTCATAGTCATGCTCATGGTCGTGATGGTGTTCATGGTGATGTTCCTCCTCATGGACATCGCTCTCGATACCGCGGATCCAGCCTGCCCCTGCCTCGGTCTGACGGAAGTCAAAAGCATTGGTATCCAACAACTTCTCTATATCGACATTGGCATAATCGCACTCGACAATCTGCGCCTTGGTCTGGATTTCACGGATAATCTTCTTTATCTTGGCAAGTGCCTCGGGCTTGACTTCGGAAGCCTTGTTCAGAAGAATGATGTTGCAGAACTCAATCTGTTGAATGATAAGGTTTTCAATGTCTTCTTCACCCAGGTCCTTGCGTTCCAGCTGTTCTCCGCAACCGAATTCGTCCGCCATCCTCAATGCATCCACGACGGTGACAATGCAGTCCAGCTTCGGTGTGCCGAATTCCGTGTACACTCCCCCGATGGACTTCATTGAACAGATAGTCTGCGCGATAGGTTCCGGTTCGCAGATTCCGCTGGCTTCAATGACAATGTAGTCGAACTTGTCCATCTTCATGATTTCGACCAGCTGATTCATAAGGTCGGTTTTCAACGTGCAGCAGATGCAACCGTTCTGCAGCGCGACCAAACTGTCATCACTCTGGCCGACAACGCCGCCCTTCTGAATAAGGGACGCGTCAATGTTGACCTCACCTATATCATTGACAATGACCGCGAAACGGATTCCTTTCTTGTTTTCGAGAATACGGTTCACCAACGTAGTCTTGCCACTTCCGAGATATCCTGTCAGAAGCAGGACAGGCATTTCCTTGTTTTCCATATTAGAGTTATATTGTTTTCAGTTATATATACAAAGTATGCGCCAACAATGCCGGTGACAGAACTGACTGACAATTTTGCAGCAGCCTGACAGGAAACGTTTTACAACAAATTCTCGAAGCTCAATTAAAATTTTAATAAATTTTAGTTACGTTTTAATTCGTTGATTTACAATGCTTCTAAAAATATTTATGAAAATAGTACTTAAAAATTGTAAGAAATAATTTGCACCGAAACGAAAAAGCCGTAACTTTGCAATCGAGTTGATGATGGAGTTCTTCCACATACAGCTCGTTGGTTATTAGTTTTAGTGTTATTAATTATGTGGTTAGTGTGAGTTTTTGCGCGTGAGGCGTCATTACTCAACGATTTAAAAAAGTCCTTATCGAAAGTAAGGGCTTTTTTGTTTTCTATACCGCCTCATCTTCCTGCTGCATGCTCCGTCAGAAATTAGAGGTCAGGGAAAAATTCCGGCCAGGAAATAACGTTGCACCACTCTCTCGTGCACGACAAAACGTTTTCTACGCACGTCGTGTGGGAAAATGGTCATGTCGGGAGTAAATCTGGCGTTTTTACGCACGAGAGATGAGCGTTTTCTGGGGTTGTCCCAAGTCAGGCAGGTGCTCATTTCATGACATTGGAATCCAGCGGCGATCCGGCGGCGGGACGCGGCCACGCTTCGTTTTTTGGGAGCATTGATTTTCAATAAGTTATAAAACGCGGCGTGGAAACGTGGCCAAAAAATGCCTGCATTTCCACGCGCTTATTAAAATAATATCTGACTATCAAGCAGTTACAAAACTCCCCGTGGCCGCGTCCCGCCGTTGCAAGAGCCTTGGCGAAGGTGCGGCCGTGTCGCGCCTAGGATAAACACTTTAGACATATGGCGCACCGGGATTACGGCTCGTTGTTACGCCTCGCCCTGTAGTTTGGTGATTTCTTCGGCTGAGAGACCGGTGGCTTCGCAGATGGTCTGAATAGGTAAATGAATTCGTAACAAATTCACAGCGATTTCTCTTGAGCGCTTTTCAATGCCTTCTTCACGTCCTTCCATGCGTCCTTCCTCGCGACCTTCCTCGCGTCCCTTTTTCTTCGCGTACTCCAATTGGTTGTATGTGTCCCTTGCCGTCTGCATATTGCTGATGTATTTTTTCTTGTCTTCATCATCAAGGCTGGAAATTTCAGCTACATCGAAAATCCGTTTGAAGATCTTGTCGCGCAGTGCCGCCGGTCTTTCAAGCAGATCCGACAGGTTTTTCAGCATGTACAGCCATTTGTCCAGGTCGGTGGTCAGTTCGTCCTCGGTCTTGTTGAACTTGGAGACTTCGACGAAGACGAATTTCAGCTTGTCGGTCATGGTCTCGCCGGTCGTCCCTTCGCGCAGCCAGTAACGGTGCTCTATCCGGTCGTCGTCCAGGTGCTTGTAGTTCAGCACTCCCAGGAAGAACACGCCGTCTAGCCGGAAGTTCCAGGGTTTCTTCGGATCGCCCTCCTCTTTCTCCATGGCCTTCTTGCCCTGCTTCAGGATCGGGAAGGAGGTGTAATACAATGCCCTCTCGAAGAAGTGTTCCTGTG
>ERZ857629.1401-NODE-1401-length-26699-cov-25.867100_pt1 | contig 26699 bp, 23 predicted proteins | sample MGYA00519700_ERZ857629 | MGnify/ENA primary metagenome ERZ857629 (study PRJEB31778, sample SAMEA3449351) | human gut metagenome | biome: human gut; feature: human-associated habitat; material: faeces | place: United Kingdom | collected 2010/2012 ...
GCTTCGCTCCATTACATCTTTTCTGCATACCTGCCTACACACATCAAATTCCTAATGGAATTTCATCGCATCTTCTTCGGGACAACTTGTATATCATTTCCTAAAAAAATCTCATCCTACATTTCGGCGAGGTGAATTGCTCGCACTGTAGGATGAGATTTATTTTGGGGGTATATCGGGCTATATACGTTGCTTATAGCCGATATGATTTCTGATTAATAATATTTATTTTGCAAGTGGGCTAACGCGTTCCACACGTTGCTTTTTTGGAGCGGTCTTACCATTGCTCAAGAATGGACCCTTGTATGTAGCCTTGATTGACTTACCCTTATCGGTAACGAAATCGGTAGCGATAGTGTAATGTCCAGTTGTTTCATCCTTGCTGATGGTAACAGAACCACTCTGCACGAAACCGAATGTTGCATACACGCCAGGATTGTCGAGGTATTGATAGCAAGTGCCTACTTGACCATATACACCAGCGCCCATAACCTTATAGTAGCCCCTTGCCACTGTGCCGTTTGCGCCATCTTCTGTTACAGGGAAGGTGCCAATGCGTGGCATACCATGACCGTCGTCATTCAAGAAAATCATAATACGGTTGCGCTTATACCATGAAGCACCTTCAGCATAAGGATAGCCACCGTCCATGATTTCAAAGCACAGACCGTCTAAGTCGTAAGGAGTTGCGTAGTCGCAAGTAAATTCAATGTCGTGATCAAGATTTGGACCTTCATAGCCCTTAAATGTCTTGTCTCTGTACTTGCTGCAAGCACCATTATATGTAACGGCTACACATTCATCATTTTGCAACTGAATCTTAGCTACTACGGTGTAAGTGCCATCGGCATTCTTTGTGATAGTAAGAGTGGCTTGATTGAACTTCATGCCCTCACCCACATAATTAGTTTCTGACTTGTAATTAGAATACACATCCAACTCACATTGGCCATCCATAGTCATATCGGTAGGATCACCGTCGATATAATATGTGTATGTGCCAGGAAGTGGCATTGGTTCTACTGTGCCATCAGAAGTTTTGCAGTGGATACTGAAACTGTAGATTTTACCGTTGCCTCTTGGGTTGATACCATCGTGTGGGCAATCACCCAAACGAATCACGAAATTCTGATAGCCAAGACTGGCATAATCTCCCCAATAGTCCACATCGAAGAATTTTGATTCTTCATCCTTATATACAAGTGCTGTGGTCTTCACCTTCTTTTTAGAAAGGACGGTTGTCAATCCATAATTGTCGATTGGCAATGCCAAAATATAGTAATCAATTCCCGACTTCAAGTTCTCGAAAACAAACTCTTTGCTCTCTGTTAATTTAGCAGTGTTGTTCTTCAGAAGATATTGCACCAAATCCTCGCTCGACTCAGCAGGAATAGCGCCTACGAGATATGAGGCGCAACTGTCGGGCATTTCAAACTTCACCTTGCAGGAATTGTTGTCCACATTCAGCACAGTGATACCCACTTCCTTGTTGCTCACATAGTCGAAAGTGATGTCATCAATCTCGTCAGCAGAGTAGGTTTTGAGAATTTCACCTCCCTTATGGAGAATCAAACGGTTTGGGTTGCGCTCTTGTGCCGATACAGCGATGTTACACAAGAACATTGCGATAAATGCGAGTATATAAAAACGATTTTTCATTTCTTTCTTTTATTATTATTTTACGATAAATTTCATTGAATAGCCTTTGATTTTCAGAATATAAACGCCTTGCGACAGGTGGCTCACGTCGATAGGTTCGCCGTTCCACGCCTTAATCATGCCGTGCATGCGTCCCATCACGTCGTAGAGTGCCACGTCGGCAACCCCTTCGGTCCAACCGTCAACATAGATGGCACCACCCCTGTACTTCATGGAGAGGCGCTTTGTGGTTACATCTTCCACACCGCTCGGCTGAACTACAAACATGAGTTTTTGCAGGTCGGAATACGCCGCCTTGCTTTGCTGGTTGTTACGGAAGATGATACTTAATTCCGAATCATGGAATACGATTTTATTCAAATCGCGAATGTTGTAGTTTTTCGTACTCCAGTCTTTTGAGACGACACGCACTTGGGTATCGTCGGGGGATGCGGCATGTGCGCCCAAGGCAAGGGCACACAATGCCAATCCCGCAAATAATTTCTGTTTAATCATATTTTTATTTAACGAATTACTTTCTTGCCATTGATGATATAAATGCCTCTGCCAAGGTTCTCCACCTCGCTGCGTGAAGCATTCTTCATAATCAATACGCCGTCGATTCTATAGACGTCGTTTGTGTCACGAACTGCCGCGGTCACGTCGTTGATGCCTGAAGCTACGCCCAGTTCCACCTTGATATTGCAGTCGGCTGTTACCACCACCTTGTAGGTTTTGTCTTCCTGTGGTTGAACAGATGTTCCGTTCACTGTCAACGATTTCACGAATGATTTTTCAGCTACGCTGAACACAAATTCCGAACCTTCAAGACATGGAATAGGAGCGGTGAAATCGGTCACTTCCTTGAGTTGGTCCTTCATCACAGTCAGATTTTCGGCTTCGCCGTCAACGGTGATTGTTGCGTTCACCTTGGCCGGAGTCTTAGTGAAGAAGAACTTCAGCACATCCTTGTCTGCCACTTCGAGGGTATATTGTGTGGCTCCTGCGTATTTAGGTTCCACGAGTTCGTCGTTCTTATACACATTCAGGGTACTCACACCATAGAATGAGGTGGTGAAAGGAAGGTCGCCATCATTGAATGGAATAAGGTTGTAGCCAGTCACCAAATTAATTGTGGTGTAGTCCTTACGCATGAAGCGCATGAATGAAGGCACCGAAGCGTCTTCCACATACACTACAGTGCTCTTGTCGCGCACCAGTTCAGCGGTCTTTACGGTCACGTTCATGCCGTCGGTCACCTTCACGTTCACTTCGGTGTTGCCGTCGCGCTCCACATAGTCGGTGGTACCGTCGCTCACGCTCACGAGCATGTATCCGTCTTTAGCCTTAACAGCGATGATAGGAGCCGACTCTGGCACCTCGATGGTGTTCTTGCCTGTGGTCACGTTCACGCTGTTTCCATAGTAAGAATAGCCCTTGAACACTTCCACGTGAGAAGCGTCGTCGATATCAAACACGGCTTTAAGATTACCAAATTTGCGTGCCACAATGTCGACTGTGGTTGGACCAGTCACCATAAAGGTGTAGTTGCCGTAGAAATCCACGCTGGTGCCGTTCACTTTAAATGATTCCAAGGTGTAGTCGTTGATGTTGCCCTCCAAGTAAACCTGCGAACCAGCCTTCACTGTGAAGTTGTTGTCCATGTAGTTGGTCACCTCTGTGCCATTCACTTTCACCTTAGTGATAAAGCCAGCAGCCTTTTCGCTGAGGTTGAACTTCACGCTGTAGTCCACATCAGGATAGTTGGCTTGAATCTCAATCTTGTCGCCATTTGCAACATCCACTCTGTAAGAGCCATACTTAGGCTGCACCTCCTCGGAGTTCTTCTTCACGCTGTAGAGGGAAGTAGAATTGTCTTTGGCAGAAATCACGAAAGGAGATTCCACTTCTGGCACGAACTTCACATCATTCTCGCCATTCACGAGCGCGAAAGTGGAGTATGTACCCGAAAAACCGAGGGTCACCTTAGAGGCATCGTCAACCGTCACTTTGCATGTGGCTGTGCGCACGTCGTTGAGCGGACAGGTGGTCACTACCCACTTTGCACCTGTGTGGGTGGCCTCGTCCAAACCAATCATGCAGCTTGTGAGCGAACTGATGGTTTCGGCTTTGTCGCCGTTCATCACCGACTTTAACACATAGCCTGTGTTTGCCGAGAAGTAGAGGCGGTCGCCAGTCTTCACGTCAAGCACATTGTCGCCATTAGAAAGTGCCTGCTTGGATGAGCCCAAATACAATGTCACTCTGGAAACATCGTCAACATTCACTGTAATGTTGAAGGCACTTGCCTTAAACGATGCGAAGATCACGAATAAGATGATCAGGAAAAAGTAATTTTTTCTCATAATGCTTTTTTGACTATTAAAATTCTGCGATAAAGAAATACAAAAAAGCCTAACAAAAAAAATTACCCACTGTTATTTAAGCTTTATTAACACTTTTATAAAATAAAGGATATGCTTTTGGAGAATTTTACTGCAACACTCAATAAATTAATGTGTTACAACGAAAATTACCAAAAGCATATCCATACATTTTTGGTGTATTTTATTACGATTTTTCCTCAAAAATCAAGGTTAATCGTCAAATATACGGCATCAACAGCCACTCCATCAACTCTCCAAGTTCTCAACCAGTTGTCTCGTTGCCCAAGACTCGTTAACCAAGACTCGTTGACTCGTTGACCCGTTGACCCGTTGACTCGTTGCCCTGTTGACTCGCGCAAAGCGCAAAAACACTACTTCCCAAGCAGTTTCAGGATATAGTTGCACTTCTCGGAATTGCCGAGGGTTTTACCCTTGTCGCAGGAGAGTTTGATGCAGTCGTGCCATTCACGCAGTTCGGTGATACGGCTTCGGGTAAGTTTGATCACGATGTTTGATGGCTGGCAGCCGGTCACGTCGCAAGTGAGGTAGGTGCCAATGCCGTAACTGTCCATCATGCGCCCAGCGGTGAACTTATGAAGTTCGATAGCACGGTCGAGGTTAAGCCCATTGCTATACACCACCTGCTTGGTGGCTGGGTCGATGCCCAGCGACTTGTATTTTTCGATAATCTTTTCGAGCTGTTCTTCCTCTTTGCCGCTATCCACACGCAGGCCCTTATACATCATTGCCATACGCTTCGAGAGATTGCTGAAGAACACATCATCGCCGAAGCAATCGTAGAGGTAGATGCCGTTGTCGCCGTCGTAAACATCGCTAAACTTGCGCATCACATTGAAATTGCATTCAAACACGCCAGTCACATTTTCCTCAAACGACACCAACTGATGGCTCATGGTGCCGATTGGAATCAGGTCGTATTTCATTGCCAAATACACATTGCTGGTGCCAGTGAAAGTGCCTTCCCATTTCTGGAACTCGCCATTCTCGTCGGTGTAGCCGCCTTTCTGGTACTCTTCCTTAAAGGTGCGCACCACCATATCATGATGCTCTTTGGTGAAACGGCGACGCTGACCAAAATCGCTGATGGTCAAACCGCCACGCAATGCCTTGCGTGCCTTTTCACGACTGCGCTCTTCCTCAAGGGCGGCATCGTATTTTTCCACATCGCCATTCAGAATGTGTGTAAGCTCGCTGATGCACGACAGCAGCACCATTTCCCACATAATGGTGGAAAACCACTTGCCCTTCACCGAAATGTGGAGTTCGCGGTTTGCGTCTTGACTGATGCTCACCTCGGCAGGATTGAAGCGATAGCCACGCAGCAGCGTAAAGAACCACAGCGGCAGATAATACATTTTGCGCTTCATAAAGTCAATTTCCTCGTCGGTGATTTGCACATTTGGCATATAATTCACCTGCTCTTGGAGCAAGTCGGCAAACCCTTCGGGATATTGGGTGTGGTTGCGGTCGAAGAAAGTGTATTCCACTTCGGCGCGAGGATATGTATGAAGAATATAATACAGGCAACTAAAAGTATATGCATCGTTGTCTGTGAGATGCGTGATAATTTGTTTCATTACGTTCTGAAAGTTGATTGTTATACGGTTGGTAGCGATATGCCACAAAGTTGTCGGTAAAGGTTGAGCGCATACACGTCGGTCATGGCGCTGATGTGGTCGAGCACCGCCTGAATTTTCTCAAACTGGCTTCCGGCATACACATCATACTGCTCTGGGAATTTGTTAAGCAGCAGTTGCGAGTAGTTGCGTTCGGGGTGCGTAACAGCGTCAATCAGTTTGTCGAGCAGCAGGTTGATGATGCGGTTACCGGCAAGGTCGACATCGGTCACATAACTTGCGCTGTAGAGTTTGCGTCGCGCCAGTTGGCTGCATTGCGTGTAGCCAGCCGTTGCCAATGGCGAAATGTGCTCAATCAAGCCGCCCTGATATTTGCCTTCAAGAATATGCTCCTCGCCTTCCACAAATGCCTGTGCGCACTCACGCACCAGCAGCCCCACCACACTCGAACGCAGATAGGCTATCTTCTCGTTGGGGTCGTCCACGCTGCTCATCACCTCACGAATGTGATTCTGACGCTCTGGCGTGAAGAAAGCGAGCAGGAGGTTGACGGTTTCCTCCGTGCCGATGATTTTCAGTTTGTGACCGTCTTCAATGTCCATCACCTGATAGCAGATGTCGTCGGCGGCTTCCACCAAATACACCAGCGGATGGCGGCAATAGCGACCTTCGCCCAACTTTATCAAGCCAAGTTCGGTGGCTATTTTCTCAAAATGCTCCTGCTCCGACGAAAAGAAGCCAAACTTGCCCTTCTCGCCAGCGTAGAGCGATGCGTAGGGGTATTTCACTATCGAGGCAAGGGTGCTGTAGGTCATGGCGAAGCCGCCCACACGCCGTCCCTTGAACTGATGCACGAGCGAGCGAAAACTATTGGCGTTGCCCTCGAAGTGCACCAGGTCGTTCCATTGCCATTCGTTGAAGTGGGGCTTCAACTGCTGCCCTTTCCCCTCGCTGAAATATGCGCTGATGGTGCGCTCGCCCGAATGGCCGAACGGCGGGTTTCCCAAGTCGTGGGCAAGGCATGCAGCCGCCACAATCTCAGGAATGGCGTCCATACGCGCCACCCACGGTTCGGAGGCGTATTTCTCGCCCAAGAGCAGCAGCACCTCGCCAGCGAGCGATTTGCCCACACACGACACCTCCAGCGAGTGCGTCAGGCGGTTGTGCACAAATATGCTGCCCGGCAGCGGAAACACCTGCGTCTTGTTTTGTAGCCTACGGAATGGCGACGAAAACACCAAGCGGTCGAAGTCGCGCTGAAAGTCGCTTCTCACACCGCCTTTATTGTCGTGATAATGCTCCAGGCCCAATCGCTTGTCGCATATCAGTTGGTTCCAGTTCATCTTCATATACACAAAGTAATTTGCTGATAAAAAACAAAGTTACCAAATCCCCCCTAATATTCAAAATAAAAAACGCACCCCTTTCCCAATCTTACATTTTTAAATCTATTTAGACGTGATCGTTTGCGATATTTCTGTAATTTTGCAACGTATATTTTTAAATATCTCCAAAATGCTGAAGTTCATTTCTATCTGCGCATTATGCTTGGCTTGCTGGCAAAGCACGAATGCGGCATCACACTCCTACATTGAATGTGACAGCATCACCTGCAATCTGCAAGATTTTGCCTATCTCACCGCCTACACCGAGGCTAATTATGCGGCGTTCCCTGCCATCATGAAGGGTGGATTTGGCGAGCGTTACAGCCAAATGAAGGATTCGCTGAAATGCGACATCGAAACCGGGAAAATGGGCATCAAGCAAGCCACTTGCGAATACGCCTACTGGTTTAATTCACAATTCGACGCACACTACTATATGGACGACCACCTCTTTTGGCGCGTGTATAAGAGGAAGGACACGCCCGACTATGCCCACCTGATGGACTACGCCCCACAGACGCTATCCACTCGCATCAATAAGCACACCTACCTGATTCGCATTCCGTCGTGCGCCGGCAAAAACCCCACCAACGAATGGGTGGCAAATGCGGTGAGCGAGTTTATGGGCAGCAAATGCAAGAATCTGATTATCGACATTCGTGGCAATAGCGGTGGCAGCGATGAAATCTGGGTTCCGCTGATTTCGCTGCTCATCGACCACAAGGCACTCGCTCCTGAAGCATACTGGTTCAGGAACACCTACGCCAACCGAACAAACAATTCGATGCAGGATTGGCTGAAAACACAAGTCGCCGACTTCGACAAGTCCACCAAGTCGTTTCTGCTGATGGGCGCTGATGAAGATGACGACGACACCGACGAAATTCCACCACACGACACCAATATCCACATCGCATTCATCATCGACCGCCGCACAGCGAGTTCTGCGGAAACCATTCTGCGAATAGCACGAAATTTCACCGACCGTGAGCGATATGCCATCTACGGCAAAGAGAATAGCGCTGGAGCCGCCGAAACTGGCAATCTGGTGCCCTTCCACCTGCCCCACAGCCGCATTCAAGTTTACTACCCCATCTCTTTGTCGTCGTCGTTTCTGAGCGGTGCCGAGCAGCACAACGGAACCTCAGGCATACGCCCCAACGTGAAGATAGACCTGCCCTACCCCGCCAAACTCACCGACAACATCGACACCTGGACCCAATACGTAGCCAATCAAATGCAAACCAGAAAAAAGCACTAATCCCCCCCACACACACGGCGATGCTACGCACCATAACGTAGTGGAGGATGTGTCAGACCACCAAAAATGACAGCGCCATAGCGTAGGGACATGCCTTCGGCATGTTTCCAAGGCGTTGATCGCAAAGATACGATTTACTTCTCTGTGCATCCCCATTTTGTGGATGGATGGCGTGAGAAATTGTTATAAAAGTTGAAAATTTTGCCTAAACGGATAATTTGTTATAGTTTTGTATATTATTTTACGAGATACAAATTATTAGAAATGAAGAAATTCTTACTTGCAATAGCTGCTGTGATTGCAGCATCTTCTATCAATATGAGTGCAGAAACACGCCTCGGTGCCACCGTGGGTGTGAATTACAACGAATTACACTTCGGACAAGGCGATATTTTCAGCAGCGATAGGATGCTCGGCGGCAATGCCGGTATCGTGGGCGAACTGATGGTTCCAGGCATCGGTTTCGGCGTAGATGCTGGTTTGCTCTACTCGATGCGCAACGCCAAACTGCACTTTGAGGAAAAGAAGGCGTGGTCGTCGATGGGCATCGGTGCCGAAACTGCCACTCTCCACTATATCGACATTCCCATCAACCTGAAATTCCGCTATCACAACCTGAACGGTTTCGAAAACACGCTGATGCCAATGGCGTTTGCCGGTCCTGTGATTTCGATATTGGCAGGCCACAGCAAATGCGCCGACCAGTTGAGTTACAACAAATTGAGCGTAGGCTTGCAGATGGGTATCGGTTGCGAACTTTTCGAGAAGGTGCAAATCAAGGCAGGCTACCAATTCAGCATCGGCGAATCGTGTCGCACGAAACTTCTTGAAGAACACAGCGCAAAGAACCGCACATGGTTCCTCAACGCCACCTACTTCTTCAAATAAAGCGCCCAAACCACACACCACATAACACAGCGAGGCTCCCCAAAAAGGTAGCCTCGCTTTTTTTTCGCTCTTTGCAGACTGCTAAAGGCTCAAAGGAAAATCCATGGGGAACAGAAACAACGGTAGGGGCAGGCATCGGAGATGCCGAATGATGCGAAACACCATGCAAGCGGTCTTGCCGACGCAGTCGCAAGGCCGCGAAGCTTGGTGACAGTCGGCTACCATATACATAAGCCTCGGAGAGGGTCTATTGTAGTAGCATCAACACTCTTGACCACAACAGACCCTCTCCGAGGCTCATCATATCATTCTCCATCTGTCACCAAGCTGCGCTCAATCGCCCCTTTGGGGCTCTTTTCGCTTGCATGGTGTTTCGCATTATCAGGCATCTCCGATGCCTCCTGACACTCCACAAACCCGCCCCACAGGCATTGCACCTCTCCACCCATAAACATTCTTGCTTATACAGGGTTTCTATTATCGTGCCATACACCCACAAAAAAAGTTGGGCGACTCGTGAGTGAGCCGCCCAACTTGGGTATTTTAAAAGTGATTCAAGGAATCACTCTGTGTACTGATGGATTATTTCACCAACTTGCTTGCTGATTGGCTGCCATCGCTGTAGTTGGTAACCACGATGTTCACGCCATTGAATGGAGTAGCAGATTCCATACCAGCCACGTTGTAGTACTTCACGCTGCTGATAGTCTTAGTGCCGTAGATGTCGGCAACGCCAGTCACTTCAGCAGGGATAGTAATCACGCAAGAAGCAGATGCTTGTGCATTGCGAACGCAAGTAGCGGTGATAGTCACCACGCGGTCAGTAGCAGCCTTGCCGTTTGCAGGAAGAATAGTCACAAGACCGTTAGCGTCAACTGTAGCGATTTCTACGTTGTTAGAAGTCCAGTTTACAGCAGGGTTGGTAGTTTCTTGTGGAAGAACAGTAGCCACGAGTTGGAGTTCGTTCACGCCACCAGGCATAGTGTATTCTTCGTAGTTGAGAGTGATGCTTTCTGGCTTCACTTCAGCAGTTGGGTTGAGAATCTTCACCACGCAAGTAGCCTTGAGCTCAGGTTTAGCTTCGCAGCTTGCAGTGATAGTAACTGTGCAAGGAGTTTCTTCGTTCCAAGAAGCTTGCTTGATAGTAGTCACAAGACCGTTAGCATCAACTGTAGCGATTTCTTCGTTTGAAGAAGTCCAAACCACGTTGGTGTTGTCGGCTTCGTCAGGAGTAACTGTAGCGGTGAGTTGTACAGTTTCGCCACCGTTGTTCAAAGTCACTTCTTCCTTGTCGAGAGTGATTGCCTCTGGCAATACCACTTGAGGAGCCACATAAGTAGCACCGCACACGCCGTATGCTTCTACGCCTTCAACAGCGAAAGTAACTACAGGTTGTGCATCTGCACTCTTGATAGTCTTAATACCGCTCTTGTGGAGTGGGTTGTTGGCATCGAGAGCCACGCTACCCTTGATAGCCTTGTCGTCACTTGGAGCAGCGATGTATGACCAGTAAATGTTGGTGCCGTCGCCATTGATTTGAGCGATGTTACAAATTTCACCTGAGTCTTCATTACCGTCCATATATACAGGAGAATCATCGATGAGTTGGCAGTCAGCGATTGTGAGGTCGGCATTGCCTTCTACGTCGCTACCATCAGCGTTTTGGAGTTTTGAAAGAGCTATACGATAAACACCTGGCTTAGCACCAGAAGCCTTCTGAACGAACATGTAGTAGTAGCCGTTTTCTTCATCGAGGTAAGAAGTTTTGATAATTACGTCTTTGAAGAGCACATTGAATGGTTGTTTCTTACCAGCGCCACCTTCTGGATAGATGTCGGCGTCGCGGAAACGAGTAAGACCAAGACCATTGAACTTAGTGGTACGCCAGTAGATGCCCTTGCTGTCGCGGCAGAAGCCACCAGTGATAGCGCCCCAGCTCAGGAGGTCGTTATAGTAAGGGAGCCATGCGTTGTCGAACAAGAATGGTTGTGGGCCATAGAGACCTGTGGTGTCGGCATTGAGCTTGTGAACACCCACGTTACGGTCTGCGATGTAGATATTGTTTGTAGCCTTGTCGATATACATTGAGAATGGGTCTTCACTTGGCTTGTAACCTACGTTGTTGAGAACGGTTACGCGGTAGAAGATACCATTGGTGTTGTTTACATAGAAGAGTTCACCGTCGCCGAGTGGAAGGTTAGGGTTTTGGTATTTGAACTCTTCACCAGCCACTGCCACATAGATGCGGTTTTTGTAGCTTTGGAGAGTGAATGCGTGAGCACCTGTTGCAAACTTGGTGTCAACGATTTGACCGTTTTCGTCCTTATACATGAGCTTACCATCGGTGGTAGCAAAGTACAGACCAGTTGGGCAACCGAGTGAAGCGCCACCAGTTTGGATAGTTGGGTCGGCTTGAATGTTGAGGTATTGCCATTGAGAAGCAGCTTTATACTTAGCCACAGCCTTAGCAGCCACCTTACATACTACATTGCTTTGCTCTGCCTTGAACACGTTAGCTGCAAGAGCTGGAGTGTTGCCGTTGAGCACGCGGAGCGATTCGATAGTGGCAGGCACTGCGCCTGGTTCCATATAGTTGACGTTTGCAGGAATTTCCATGTTCTTCAGAGCAGGACAATCTGCAAATGCGTCCTTCATAATGTTGGTAGCGGTAGTAGGGAGTGTCACGCTGTTGAGCTTTTCGCAACCACCACAAATACCTTGAGGAATTTCGTTGCGGCCGTCTTCAAACACGATAGCTTCGAGAGCTGATTTTTTGAAGATGTTAGAACCAACGGTCACGTTGCTCTTGAGAGTAAAGTTCTTGATAGCGCTATTAGCGAAGCCATAGTCGCCAATCTTTTCAAGCATTGGGAATTCAGCCACTGCGCAAGGAGCGTAAGCCATACCGTAGTTGTCGATATTGGTTACAGTAGCGAAAGCATCTGTGCCCACAGTGCCTTGGTGACCAGTGACGAGAAGACGGGTACCATCAGCAGTTACGAGAGCGCCGTTCACCACCTTGAAAGCAGTGTTGGCTTCATCTACCTTGATAGTAGCAAGAGTGGTGATAGGAGCGAATGCAGCAGCACCGATAGCAGTAACACCAGCAGGAATGTTCACACCAGTGATCTTAGTGTCGGCAAATGCGTTTGAACCTACAGAAGTGAGGGCTGCTGGAAGAGCGATTTCGCCCACGAGAGCAGAGCCTTGGAATGCGTTTGAGTAGATAGTTTGAACAGAAGCAGGAATGCTGAGATTCTTCAAACCAGTCTTGTAGAATGCAGTAGCACCGATTGAGGTAACGGCGTCGCCCATAGTGATAGAGGTGAGGGCAGCGTCGCCTGAGCAAAGACGTTCAGGAATAGCAGTGATTGCAGCAGGAATTTGAAGACTGGCGAGTGATGTACAGCTTGCGAAAGCACCTGCGCCTAATGAAGCCACGTTCACGCCAGGAGCATAAACCACTTCAGTAAGGCCAGTACAACCCATAAACATTTCAGCGTCGACAGTGGTGAAGTGGCCACCGAAAGTCACCTTCTTCAAGGTCTTGATGCCACGGAAAGGCATATTTGAACCAGAACCTTCATCAAGGTTACGACCGAAATAGATTTCTTCGATTGGGCTCTTAACTCCTTCGCCCAAATTCTTCACCAATGCGAGAGCACTCATCTTGAAAGGAGTTTCACTATCTGCGAAAGTGATTTTCTTCAAACTGGTCATTCCTTCAAGGTTTTGAGCAGTGAAAGTGCCTGAAACGCCTGCTGGAATTGTCACTTCTGTGATTGAAGAGCAGTCCTGGAGATAGCCATTACCAAGTGAGGTGGCAGTAGCTGGAGTTGGGTCGTTCTTCAATGCAGTACAGCCCTTGAAGCAGTTACGACCGATGGTAACACAAGTTTTTGGGAGCTGCAGAGAAGTAAGCTCGCGGCAGTCAACGAATGCGTTGGCAGCTGTAGCCACTACGGTGTAAGTAACATTTTTGACTACAAATGTTTCAGGAATCACGATATCACCCTTGTAGAAGGTGGTATCACCCTTTTTGAAAGTGTAACGCTTAACTGTAGCATTTGTGCCTTTTGTGGTGTAATTGATGCCTTCGTACGATACGGTGGCAGCACCAGCCTCCTGAATAGCAAACAAGCTAACCAAGCCTAAAAGCATTACACGCATCCATGAAGTTGTAAATCTTTTCATGTTGAGAATGTTGTTAGTTAGTTATTAATTAGTTAAATTATAAAATTTGTAATACAGTCAAAAATCAGCTATTGTATAGTTAATCAGTATCTTGCAAAGCAATTGTGACCATCGCAATACGGCAACCGTCATTTTGCAACTACAAATATAAGCATTTTTCCCCAATCACCACACATTATATAACAAGAAAAAACAATCCACCCCACCCCTCAATGTAAAAAAGGAGAGCGGCAACAAAGTGCCACTCTCCCCATATTGAAGCGTTTTCAAAACCCGAATCGGTCATTAGGGCTTGTGGTTTTTCGGAATTTTAGAAGAATGAATTTTGCTTGTCTTTTAATGAGTGATAGCAAGCTATTACGAATTAAAAACAAGCAAAAGGCATCTTATAAAAGCCGAAAGACCGCAAGAAGTAACCCAAAAATCCCAACACGTCCTAATGAGCGATTTGGGTTTAAATCAGAATAAATAGGCGGCTGTGAGCGTCCAGCAACGGTCTTTTGCGCCCGATTCCACACCGCTGATGCCGAGCACGTTGGTGATGCTCTTGTTGATGCCCATGCAGTAGGCTGCCGAAATCTGAACGTGCTTCACGAGTTCCACGCCCAAGCCCACATTCCAGCTCACAGTGGTGCTCTTGTATTCGCTACCAGCCTCCGACTTCTTGTTGCCCACATTGAAGGCAAATTCTGGACCAGTGAATGCGAATGGGGTGATGATATTGCTCACCACTGGCAACGAAAGTTTGTACTTCAGGTTCACAGGCACAGCGATATAGTCGCGCACGCCCACTTCTGTGTCCTCAATCGCGCCACTGCGGCGAGTGTAGAGGGCTGAAGCGTCAACAGCTATACCAAAAGGGAGGTTCACTTCCATCATCACACCACCGGTGAATCCGGTGCGATTGTCGGTGTCAAAATTTGAAGATGGATTTTCGATGTGGAGGGTGTTCACGCCCACACCAGCCTTCACGCCAAAGCGCACTTGCGCACTTGCGCCAATCGCCATCATGGCAATCGCTAAAATCAAAAAGGTCTTTTTCATCATTGTAAAATTTCTAATTAATTTCTATTCTTTCTGCAAAGATAGTGCAAATCAAATGCATCCTATCTTTTGCAAAAATAAATATTTTTTCCGAAACTCACCACATTTATCCACATTTCGCAACTATTCACCGACAAAAACACTAACTTTGCGAACACAATACTGAACGAATATGAATATGGAGAATAAACGAATTTTCACGAAGCAATATATCGCCGTTTTGATTTTCACCATTGGCGCTGTGGTGGCGTTTTTTGTGATGAAGCCTGAGAAAAAAGCATTTTTCAAGGCGCAAGGCGATGTGTGGACCACGGAATACCACATCACCTACGAGGCTACCGCCGACTTGTCGGACTCTATTGGCGCAGTGCTCGATGCAATCGACCGCAGCGCGAACGTGTTTAACAAGCAGTCGCTGGTGTCGCGCCTCAACGCCAACTCCACCAACCGTGCCGACAGCATTTTCATTCGTATGTTCCGCTGCGCGGTGGACATCAACAAGCAATCGGCTGGCGCTTACGACCCTACCGTGATGCCGCTGGTGAACGTTTGGGGATTCGGCTATAAAAATGGCAAACTGCCCACGCAAACCGAAATCGACAGCCTGCTCACGTTTGTGGGCATCGCAAAAGTGCATCTCGAAGATGAGCGAGTGGTTAAGAGCGACCAGCGCATCCAGTTCGACTTCAGCAGCATTGCCAAGGGACTTGCATGCGACGAGGTGGCACGAATGTTGGCACGCAACGGCGTGACGAACTGTATGGTGGAAATTGGCGGCGAAGTGGTGGCGAAAGGCGTGAACGAGAAAGGCACGCCGTGGCACATCTCGATTGATATGCCTGTGGAGAACAACCAAGCCACCGTTCACGAATCGGCTCTTGTGATTGCCCTCAACGGCAAGGCGGTGGCAACAAGCGGCAACTACCGCAAATTCAAGGAGGTGAACGGCAAAAAGGTGTCGCACATCGTGAACCCGCTGACCGGCAAGAGCGAGGAATCCACCCTGCTTAGCGCCACCATTGTAGCCCCCGACTGCATGACTGCCGACGCATGGGCAACTGCCTGCATGGCAATGGGCACAGAGCGCACCCAAGCCCTTTTCGAGAAGCGCACCGACCTGGGCGTGATGACCATCAGCACCGACCCCGAAGGCAACTTCATCGTGTGGAGCAACGCCCCCTTCGCCGCCCTCCTCCCCAAATAATCCCCCACACCCTACCTAAAGGAATAACTTTCCCTCATCCCCCCTCAAAAAAGCATAATCAAGAAAAAACAAAAAACTTCAAAAATAAGCAACAAAAATCAGTTCCAACATTCGCACACTCAACACATTACAACAAGCACCATCAAAAGAACCGTCCCTTTGATGGTGTTTTTGATAGTAATGCTTTTTCCACTCCCCCCATCACCAAAAATCACATTTATGGGAATTTTATTCTTACATTTATGGGAATTTTATGAGGGAATAGGCATCGGAGATGCCGAATGATGCGAAACACCATGCAAACGGTCTTGCCGACGCAGTCGCAAGGCCGCGCAGCTTGGTGACAGCAGTCCACACCTCTCATACATGAGCGTCGGAGACGGTCGGTTGTGGTCAAGGGCATTGAGGTTACAACAATAGACCCTCTCCGAGGCTCATCATCTTTACCTCCTTCTATCACCAAGCTACGCTCAATCGCCCCTTTGGGGCTCTTTTCGCTTGCATGGTGTTTCGCATTATCAGGCATCTCCGATGCCTGTAACATGGGGATTTTCTTTCTAAAAAATCGGTGTAAGTGGATTTTAAATAGATTAAATCGGTGTTTCGATTCCGGCATATATTAGCAGAGGCAAAGGTATCGTCATAACACCAGAAAGGAGTCAGCAGAGGCGAAGGTATCGTCTTAACTTCTTTAACTTCTTTAACTTCTTTAACTTCTTAACTCCTTAACTCCTTAACTCCTTAACTCCTTAACTTCTAAAATAATAATCTTCTTAACTTCTAAAATTAATTTTACATTGGATAAATAAAAAAGTCCGCATCTTTGGGGAGGCTTGGGAGTGCTTCCGGAGATGCGGACTTTGTTCGTTTTCATTCATTGAAGCTACTATCGCCGTGATGAGTGGTGGAGGTAATTGCCTCCTTGGTCACCGCTTTCTACGGGGCGTCAGTCTTCGTTTTTAGTGTTGCGCGAGCGTTGCTCTTTTTTGCTGTGTGAGCTGCTCGTGTCTTTTTCTTCTTTCAGGTCGATTTCGTTGTGGTCTTTGTCGATTACCTTATATTGCAGGTAAGCAAGACTCTGGTCGGCCATCAACTTAAACTTGCGTCCAAATTCACGACGCCATTTAAAGTATTCGCTGATAACGCCTTTCTTCAAATAGGCTTCAACAAATGGGTGGACATACATAATAAAGTTTTTCACTCCGAGCGAGTTGACAAGGTAATCAATCTTGTCTTTCAGCATATCGGTAAAAAGCAGCGAAGGCAGAACCTCACCCTTACCTCCACATGAAGGGCAGGTTTCGGCGGTTACGATGTCGAGAGCCGGGCGCACGCGCTGACGGGTGATTTGCATCAGTCCGAATTTGCTCAGCGGCAATATGTTGTGCCGCGCGCGGTCTTTTTGCATCACTTCACGCATGTGGTCGTAGAGGGCTTGGCGGTGTTCGCTCTTTGCCATGTCGATGAAATCGACCACCACGATGCCGCCCATGTCGCGCAGGCGCAGTTGTCGCGCTATCTCGTCGGCTGCGAGCAGGTTCACGTCGAGTGCGTTGCTTTCCTGGTCGCTGGAGGCCTTTGAGCGGTTACCGGAGTTCACATCTATCACATGCAGTGCTTCGGTGCTTTCTATTATTATGTATGCTCCCGACTTGAACGATACCGTTTTTCCGAACGACGACTTGATTTGCCTTGTGATATTGAACTTATCGAAGATAGGCACATCGTCGGAATAGATTTTCACGATGTCGGCACGGTCGGGGGCTATTAGGCTCACATAGTTGTGGAGCTGGTCGTAGATTTCCGCATTATTCACATATATGCTTTCGAATTCGGGGCTGAAGATGTCGCGAATCACACTCACTGCCCTGCTCTCTTCTTCATACACGAGAGCGGGTGGGGTGGTGTATTGCAGTTTTGCGACACTGTCTTCCCAGCACTTGACCAGCACTTTCATTTCAGCGTTGAGTTCGGCTGCTCGCTTGTTTTCTGCCGAGGTGCGAATGATTACCCCGAAGTTGTGGGGCTTGATGCTCTCCACGAGCTTGCGCAGACGCATTTTTTCGGCGGAGTTCTTGATTTTTTGCGACACCGAAATCTTGTTGTTGAAAGGGATGAGCACCATAAAGCGCCCTGTGAAAGTGATTTCGGTGGTAAGTCGTGGTCCTTTGGTGGAAATGGGTTCCTTCACAATCTGCACGAGCAACTGTTGCCCCTGCTGAAGCACGTCGGACACGGAGCCATGCTTGTCGATGTCGGGCTTCAATTTGAATTTTGATAACGAAGGACGCTTTTCCGGATTTTCGAGAACCGATTTGATGAACTCTGAATACGATCCAAACTGCGAACCTAAATCAAGGTAATGAAGGAATGCGTCCTTTTTGTGCCCCACATTCACGAATGCGGCATTAAGGCCTGGCATCAATTTCTTTACCTTGGCAAAGTAGAGGTTACCGACGGCATAGGATACGTCTCTCGACTCCTTTTGCAGCGACATCAAGCGCCCGTCTTCGAGGAGCGCCGTGGATATGTCGGTCGGCTGTACGTCAACTATTAATTCACTTCTCATTGATTTGAAAGGGAATTTTAGCCATCTAATAATACGACAAAGAACAAACTCTCCTTACCTATTGCTGGAGCTCGTTACCGAGACCTTTGCCAAAGGGAGTTTGTTCTCAGTATGTGTGACTTAAACAGAAAGATTATTTCTTATTTTTATGTCTGTTCTTTCTAAGTCTTTTCTTGCGCTTGTGCGTAGCCATCTTGTGGCCTTTTCTCTTTTTTCCGCTTGGCATTGTTACTTAGTTTTAAATGATTAAAAAATATATTTTGTCTTTTCTCTGTCGAGGATAATGATTTTCACCTATTCGCAAATGCGATGGGCAATTACTTCTTCACCTGTTCCATGAACACCTTTGCTGGCTTGAAGGCAGGAATGTTGTGCTCTGGAATAATCATTGTGGTGTTTTGAGAGATGTTGCGTGCAGTCTTTTGCGAACGGGTCTTTACGATAAAGCTACCGAAACCACGGAGATATACATTTTCGCCGTTTGACAAGCTGTCCTTAACTGTTTCCATAAACTTTTCAACTGTTTCAAGAACAGAAGCCTTATCAATACCTGTTGCTTTTGAGATTTCGCTAACGATGTCTGCTTTTGTCATTTTAGTATTGTATATTTATAGTGATTTATTAATGTTATCTAACACTCAAAAACGAAGACTTTTTCATTATGGCTGATTTTCAAATATTTACATACGAATATCAACCACTTTGGGGTGGTCTCCGATTTTGCAAGTGCAAATATCGCACTTTTTTTTGAATTAGGCACTAATATTGGGCAATTTTTATCAAGAAAATATGATTTTTCTATTTGTTTATGAATTTTTTAGCACCTTTTCACCCTTTTCACCGCTCCCGATTTTAAACTCAAATCATCAATCGCGCTCGCTCAGTTTTTGGGCGCGTAGGTGTGGAGGCGCATTTCCTTGCCGTCGAATGTGGCGTAGGTGTTTTGCGTAATCCAGTCGCCAAGTATGGTGATGGTGCGGCCCTGCTCGTCGAGTGTGGCGTGCTTGGCAAGGTGAAGATGCCCCATCACATAGTGCCGCACTTCGGGGTGCTGTTGCGAATATGCCTCGGTGAAGCGGAGCAGATTGGTGTAGCACACTTCTATCTCTTTTTTCACGGCGGTGGGCTTGCGGTGGGTGCGATTGCTCGACGACCAGCCGTGCGCCACCCCGTAGGTGATGCGTGGGTGAAGGTTGGCATACAGCCATTGGCACACGCGATTGTGGAAGCACCAACGCATAAAGCGATACATGGGTGGCTGATAACCCACATCATCGCCATGGCTGAGCAGAAACTGCACGCCTTTAATTTCTTTTTGCAGCGCACCTTTATATACGGTGATGCCTATCTCGGTGGTCAGATAGTCGAACAGCCACACATCGTGGTTGCCGGTCATCCAATACACCGGTATGCCGGCATCGGTGAGTCGAGCAATGGCGGCGAAGAAGCGCACATAGCCGCGTGGCACCACATTCTTATACTCGTACCAATAATCCAGAATGTCACCCAACAGATACACTTCCTCTGCGTCGGCAGCGATGCTGTCGAGGAAACTGACCACCGCAAGTTCTTTCTCGCGTGGATTGTCAAAATACTTGGCACCCAAGTGCAAATCGCTGAGGAAATAAATCATTTATTATTAGAAATTAGAGATTAGAAATTAGAAGTTAGATGTTAGAAATTAGAAGTTAGAAAATCCGAGTACTCAGAGTGCTCCGAGTGCTCCAATCCCCCCCACAATCCACCAGCCCCCAAAAAATCCGTAAAATCTGTGTGATCTGTGTGAGGCAGAGCAAGAGCCGTGAGATCTGTGTGAGGTTAGGCGAGGTGGGAATTATAGCATTCCTAATTCGAGTTTTGCTTCATCGGTCATCATGCTCTGGTCCCATTCGGGCTCGTAAACCAGTTGCACGTTCACGCTCTTCACACCCTCAATGCTTTCCACCTTTTGGCGAATGTCCTCAAACAGGAAGTCGGCCATTGGGCAGTTGGGGGCGGTGAGCGTCATGTCGATCGACACATTTGCGTCGTCGTCGATATCTATCTTGTAAATCAAACCCAAACTATACACATCAACAGGAATTTCGGGGTCGAATACAGTTTTGAGCATCTTTACTGTTTCTTCTTCTAAATGTAATCGTTGTTCTTCTGTCATAACGGGTGCAAAATTACGATATTTTCGGGAATTACACGAATTTCTCTGCGCTATAAGATTTGCTGAATCTCGTCGAGCGAGGTGACTACGGCATCGGCAGTGCCCTCAATTGGGCCCAAGCCGCGTATATTAAAGTAGATGGTGCGCCACCCTGCATCGTGTGCGCCTTTGATGTCGGCATCGGGGTTGTCGCCAATCATCACCGTGGTGGCGGCTTCGGCACCGCACTGCTCAAGGGCATAGTCGAAAATGCCACGCTGGGGCTTGGTGATTCCGCAGTCGTCGCTCAGCACATTACGGTGAATCAGGTCGGATAGTCCGCCCGAAATGAGTTTTTGCTGCTGCGTGCCCTGAAAACCATTGCTGAGGGTGTTCACATCATAACCCTTCGCCACAAGGTATTCAAGCAACTGGCGCGCGCCGGGAATGGTGGTGGACTGCAAAGCCAGGAATCTCAAATATTCCTCGTCGAGCAAGTGGCACATTTTCTCCACATCGCCCTTGTAGCCACACTCCTTCAGCGTGAATCTGAAGCGCTCGTTGACCAGAAAATCCTTGTCGATAAGTCCGTGGTGATACAGGTTCCACAATTCAAGGTTCTTTTTCAAATACACTTCCTTGAATCGCTCGTAGGTGCATACGCTGGAAATATCAAACGCGTCGAACGTGTGGCGCAATGCCAGTTTCGAGTTTTCGGTAAACCACCAAAGCGTGTCGTCGATATCAACAAACACGGTGACTATTCCTTTCATTTTTTCATTCATACCACAAAATTAAACAAAATCCACATTCCACCACAACCTTTGAGTAGCATTTTAGGATTTCACACTTTTTAACACAACACAACTACAACCATACTATTTCACTAACTTTCAATAATTTAAAATCAATATTTATCGCAAAGCATAGTAAATTCTGATTATTAAAATTTGCAAATTAAAAATGAGGAAATTATCTTTGTAGCCGAAAGCCTAAAACAATTTTTTCACCTTAATTTTAAGAATACCTTAATAAAGACTTTAAATAGCAATTCTTGACGAGAGGGTTGCTATTTAATTTTTTAATACCACCGATTTTTCCTAACTTTGTGATAACACATTTTCACCATATTTTTTGACAACGAATATGAAACACTACGCTATAATTGTGGCAGGAGGCAGCGGCACCCGATTCGGCAGCAGCATTCCAAAGCAGTTTTTACCACTTTGCGGACGGCCTGTGCTGATGCGCACCATTGAGCAGTTCCTCAAATGCGCCGACACGGAGGTGGTGGTGGTTTTGCCTGCACAGCAGCGCGCCTACTGGCACGAACTTTGCGAACAACACGGTTTCACGGTTCCACACAGCGTGGTGGCAGGTGGCGACAGCCGATTCCAGTCGGTGAAAAACGCCCTGCTTTCGCTCCAGCTCACCGATGCCGACATTGTGGCGGTGCACGATGGTGTGCGCCCACTGGTATCTACGGCACTGATTCAGAACACCTACGAGACAGCCGAAAAATTTGGGGCGGCAATCCCTGCCACTCCCGTGACCGACTCGGTGCGCAGAATCGAGCCCGACGGCACTTCGGTGGCTCTCGAAAGAGCGTCGCTCCGCGCGGTGCAAACGCCCCAAACCTTCAAGGCGCTGGAATTGCTCAAAGCCTACGATGTGCCATTCGAGCCATTTTTCACCGACGATGCCTCGGTGTATGAGCACGCTGGCGGCAGCGTGAGGCTGGTTGAGGGCGAAAACACCAACATCAAAATCACCCACCCTATCGACATCACCATAGCGGAGCACATCATCAATAATCATGAATAATCTCACCCACTACGATATTAAATACCTTACGGGAGTTGGGCCAAAAAGAGCCGAAATTCTTGCGAAGGAACTCGACATCAAGAGTTTCCACGACATGCTCTACAATTTTCCGTTCCGATATATCGACCGCAGCACCATTCACCACATCTGCGACCTAAGGGGTGCCGACATTCCCAGCGTGCAGCTGAAAGGGCGATTCGTCACTTTCAACACGCAGGGCGAGGGCGCGCGCCGCAGGCTTATCGGCTTGTTTAGCGACGGCACCGGCACGATGGAATGTGTGTGGTTCAACAGGGTGAAATTCATTCAGCAAACCTATCAAACCGGCGTGGAGTATATCGTGTTTGGAAAACCCACGCTGTTTAATCGCACCTACAGCATCGTTCACCCCGAAGTGGATGCTTACCAGCAAAGCCAAGCGCCAAAGGGCATGGTGGGCGTTTACAACCTCACGGAAAAACTCCGCAACCACGGTTTCTCGTCGCGCCTCTTTCAGAAGTTGGAGAAAAACCTGCTTGAGAGCGATGCCGTGAAAAATATTCACGACCCTCTGCCACAGGGCATTTTGCTCCAAAGAAGGCTGCTCCCCATCTACGAGGCGGTGCACAACCTGCATTTACCGTCGAGCATCGACATGCTGCAAAAGGCGCAATACAGAATGAAATACGAGGAACTCTTTTTCCTCGAACTCCACATATTAAAGAATATCAAGGGACTGACGAAGAAGTTGCCCGGACACGTTTTCTCGCGTGTGGGCGAATATTTCAACACCTTCTACAGCCACCACCTGCAATTTCCGCTCACTGGCGCGCAAAAGCGTGTGATTCGGGAAATCCGTGCCGACATGGGCAGCGGACGGCAAATGAACCGCCTGCTTCAGGGCGACGTGGGCAGCGGCAAGACTATCGTGGCATTTTTCACCGCCCTCATTGCCCTCGACAATGGCTATCAGGCGTGCATCATGGCACCCACCGAAATCCTTGCCACCCAGCACTTCGAGGCTATCAGCGAAATGGCGCAGAAAATTGGCGTAAACGTGGGATTGCTCACAGGCAGCACTCGCAAACGCCAACGCGAGGAAATACACGCTGGTCTGCTCAACGGTTCGCTCCAGTTGCTCATCGGCACCCATGCCCTGCTTGAAGACACGGTGCAATACAAGCAACTCGGTCTGGCAATCATCGACGAGCAACACCGCTTCGGTGTGGCGCAGCGCGCACGCCTGTGGCGCAAAAACACCACCCCACCCCATGTGCTGGTGATGACCGCTACGCCCATTCCACGCACGCTGTCGATGACGGTGTATGGCGACCTCGATGTGTCGGTGATCGACGAGTTGCCTCCTGGCCGTAAACCTGTGGGCACCTACCTCCGATTCGAGGACCAGCACGAAGCCACCTACCGCTTCATCGGACAGGAACTAGCGAAGGGCCGACAGGCCTACATCGTGTATCCGCTCATTGAGGAAAACGAAAAACTCGACCTTAAAGCCCTTGAGGAGGGTTTTGAGATTGTGAAGGAAAAATTTCCCAGTTACACCGTGAGCATGGTGCACGGCAAGATGCGCCCTGCCGAGAAAGACTATCAGATGCAACTTTTCGCCACCAATCAGGCGCAAATTCTGGTTGCCACCACCGTGATTGAGGTGGGCGTGAATGTGCCTAACGCCAGCGTGATGATTATTGAGAATGCCGAGCGATTCGGACTTTCGCAACTCCACCAACTCCGTGGGCGCGTGGGGCGTGGAGCCGACCAAAGTTACTGCATTCTGATGTCGAAGCACAAACTCACAAAAGAAACTCGCCACCGACTTGAGGTGATGACCAACACCAACGACGGTTTTGTGGTGGCGGAAGAGGATATGAAGCTCCGTGGTCCTGGCGACATGGAGGGCACGCAGCAAAGTGGCATCGCCTTTAATCTGAAGGTGGCAAACCTTGTGACCGACGGCCCTATCATCGAGCAAGCGCGCGAAGATGCCATCGCCGTGCTCGCCACCGACCCCAACCTCGCATCGCCCGAAGGCAAAATGCTCAACACCCACATGCAACTCCTGTTCAGCCACAAAGTGAACTGGGGCCTCATCAGTTGATGTAAAACATAAGCAACAAACTCCAGATTACCTTTCAGCATATTTTTCATATTTTCAATATACAGACAAAAATAAACATTGTATCATTTAACCAAAACTTACCTATTATGACTACCAATGACTTTAACGAGCAAGAAAGGCTCAACGCAAAAGAACAAGAAATCAACGACAAGCTCAATTCTGTTGCACAAGATTTGCGCTACTTTAAGTTTGGCACGGTTGCTATTCAAATCTGTTTTCTTATAGAAGTGATAAACATCATAAAACTTGGCAAACCTCTAACCTCCGATTGCTTTGCCTTCGTATTCAACAGCGTTCTGTTATTAGCTTCATTTTTTGCGTGGAAAGTGAGCTTGAACTGCGAATCATCCCTTTTATTCCGTTTAACAAATTCACTTGATACAATGAAAGGTGCTATCTACTATCTTGATATTTTTATATGGTATTATTCGTTTTGTCTCGCTTACGTATTATATTACTATTTACCCGACAACCTGTCCAACTACAAAATATGGATATGCTTCGGCTTAGGGCTCGTCTGCATAAAAATATTTGCAATAATATCAGGCCTAAACAAATTGAAGCGACTTATAAAAGACCCCCACATTGCCCTCGGTTTCAAATATGGTCTCGACACGAACGACACCTCGACATCTAAAAAATATATTGCAATCACAGGTCTCTTAAATATTGCCCTGTTAGTAATCCTATTGATTTGGGCGCTGAAGGGAATGCCTCATTTGTTTATATTTAAATAAATGCCCCATACACAAACTGCGATATGCCAACCAATTACGAGGACAAAAATTGCACACATCGCAAAATATGTGCCAATTTTTAGATATTTTAGGAAACATCGTGATTTTTCAACATTTCCAGATAAAGCACGGTAAATTACTGAAAATTGGCGATTTAAATAAAATCCAATACAATTTAATACATATTTTTACATATTTTAAGCGCTGTATTTTTGTCTTTGCGAGATTATAAGGGTAATTTTGGCGTTGGAAAATCGGACAGAGATGAAAATCATGTCTGCCTTTGGAGTTTTTTATTTCCTGCGTTTTGAATTTCTTCTCTTCAGGAAATGCTTATTTTGTTAATAAGTTCAGCTCCATACTTTTATTAATTTGGTGAACGCCCATTTAGTGAAAGAGGCTTACCTTTCCCGGGGTTCTCCACAAAACTGAAACAGATGAAGTTTAGCAAACTCTCAAAATTATTCCTTCTCACAATTATCACAGCCGGTCTGTCATTTAGTGCCGACGCACAGAGTTTAAGTTCAGTATCGAGCTATCGCAAAGCACATGCCGATAAACTTGCACGCCAATCAAAAATCAACGAGCGAATCCACCTCGAAGAAAATCAGAAATATGCCAAAGCACTTTGGGAAGACATTGAACCAGAGCCCGACATCTACACCGAAGGCTGGGAAAGCGGTTTGGTAAACCCTTATAAGGAAGCAAATATCCCTAACAGCAAGCGCATCAATGTTCGCAACTATGTGATGCCTATCAAGCACAACCTGATTACATCGCCTTACGGCTACCGCGCACGCTTCAAACGCGTACACAAGGGCGTGGATCTTCGCGCATCTATCGGCGACACCGTTTACGCAGCATTCAGTGGCAGAATTCGCCTCACCAAGTATGAGCGCAGCGGTTACGGCTTCTATGTGATTGTGCGTCACGAAAACAGCCTCGAAACCGTATATGGTCACCTTTCACGCTTCCTCGTGAAGCCCGACCAATATGTGAAAGCAGGTCAGCCTATCGCCCTCGCCGGCAACACCGGCCGAAGCACAGGCCCGCACCTCCACTTCGAAACCCGCTTCATGGGCTACGCCATCAATCCAGAGGCTATCTTCGACTTCCGCAACAGGTGCACACACACCGACACCTACCTCTTCACAAAGAGCACCTACCAAGAAGCCCGCAACTACAGCAACAAGTAACCCCCACCCCATCGGGTAAAAAAAGATAACACAAGCACTGAGCCCCACCGCCCAGTGTTTTTTTTACACCCCAAAAAAGTCAACAAGCCAACAGGTCAACGAGTCAACAAGGCGGGTCCGATAAGATAGGTCTTATAGACCCGATAGGTCAGAAAACAGAACACCTATTAAATCCATTAAAACCCAATTAACACCTACCTATTATAAATAGACAAATTGCGAATCATTGCGTAGGGACATGCCTTCGGCATGTTTCGATGCAATCAGCAAATTGTTTCAACGCATTTGAAACATGCCTTGGCGAAAGCACAGAAAAAGTCGAAAAGAGGGTTTTTAGAGCCGTTGGAAACGGCATATTGTGGTTAACTCCATGCAAGCTCGCTTGCAAGCGCAGCTTGGAGACAGATACAAATATAGCGGCGAGCGTCGGAGACGGTCGGTCGTGGTAGCATCAATAGTCTTGACCATAACTGACCCTCTACGAGGCTCATACCCTTTTTGGTACTATCTCCAAGCTGCGCTCATTC
>ERZ857629.1402-NODE-1402-length-26682-cov-8.906749_pt1 | contig 26682 bp, 23 predicted proteins | sample MGYA00519700_ERZ857629 | MGnify/ENA primary metagenome ERZ857629 (study PRJEB31778, sample SAMEA3449351) | human gut metagenome | biome: human gut; feature: human-associated habitat; material: faeces | place: United Kingdom | collected 2010/2012 ...
CTTTCGGGTTGAGTATGTCCATGATCTCATTGAAGCGGGCTGTTTTCCTGTCAAGCTCCGCCTGCTTTGCAAACGGCTCGGCTATCATCTTCTGCTGTGCCGCAAGATCGGCCTGCGTTTCTTTAAGCGCCTCGTTCCACGCCTCTATCCTGCCGTCAATGCCCTCGACGACTGAGGCGATGTGCGTCGCCATGTACGTGGTCTTTTCAAGGTAGACGTTGAATTTGTAGCTCTGTGCGCCGGTAATATGCCCGACGTATTCTGAACCCTGCTTGATAACGCGTATCTCAAAGCCTGCAAATTTACCTACGGTGACAAATTCGCCCGTCTTTGCCTTGGCTATGATTTCAAGCGCCAGCGCCGCGCCCGCTTCCTTTTTATCCGTGTAGGTCTTTTTGCCTACGGTCATAGAATACCTGTTTTCGGAGTAGGTGTCAACTCGGGTCTTTACGTCCACTTTTGCCTTTGCAATGGAGTTTTTGAGCGAAGCTATCTTCTGCTCATCCTCAAGGAGCTTTGTTTTCGCCCGCATTAACGCGGCGTTATAGGCTTTCCTCTCGTTGCGCAGCTTTGCAAGCTCGCTGTCAAGGCGCACCTGCTCCTCGATAAGCGGGTTGCCGCTTGCAAGCGCCTTGACCTCCGCTGCGGAAAGCGTGACATTTCCGGTGTCCTCCGCGCTGCGCCCGATGTTCTCGCCGTTCATTATCTGCTCTATGAAATGCTGCTTCCGGTCAAGAATATCCCACAGTCTCGCGTCAAAGCTGCCCGTCGTGACGTAAACGTATTTTGTCACTTCATCGTTGATGTTGCCCTGCCTGAAAGCGCGTCCGCCGCGCTGCCAGACTCACGGCTGATGGTAAAGTCCTGAAACGGGTTTATTTTGCTCTGTCCCAACCATTGACACGGAGCCTTATATAAAACGCCTCTGTACGTTTTTCGTACAGAGGCTGATTATTTTATGTTCGATTATTCTGCGTCTGCTTCGGGCGCAACACCGGTAGCGGTTCCGTCTGCGGAAACCTCATAGACAAGCGCGTCACCCTCGGTGGGCTCGTCCTCCTCTTCCTCGACAGGCTCCTCAACAGGAGCAGCCTCGGACAGAGCACGGATGGAGAGGGATATCTTGTGCTTCTCTTCGTCGATAGCAGTGATTTTCGCTTCGACAACATCGCCGACAGAAAGCACATCCTCGGGCTTGCCGATGCGGCGGTCAGCGATCTGAGAAATGTGGATAAGACCGTCAACACCGTCAATAACCTCGGCAAATGCGCCGAAAGGCATAAGCTTGACTATCTTGACCTGTGCGACATCGCCGACGGAATACTTATTTGTAAACATAGTCCAAGGATTAGCGTCGGGATCTTTATAGCCGAGAGAGATCTTTCTCTTTTCACGGTCAAAGTTGATGACGTAAACATCGACCTCGTCGCCTACATTGAGGACTTCGGAGGGCTGATGTACGCGCCCCCAGCTCAGCTCGGAAACATGAACCATGCCGTCAACGCCGCCGATATCGACAAATGCGCCGTAGCTGGTGAGAGACTTTACGACACCGTGGAATTTCTTACCGATCTCGATATCGTTCCAAAGAGCCTCGGTAAGCGCCTTGCGCTCTGCCTGAGCGACCTTGCGGATGGAGCCGACAACTCTCTTGCGCGCCTTGTTGACCTCGGAGATCTTGAGGCGGACGGTCTTTTTGAGCAGCTGTGCAAGCTCTGCATCCTTGGGAAGATCGGTCTGGGATGCGGGAACAAACACGCGGACGCCCTTGACATTGACAACAACGCCGCCCTTGTTCTCTTCAACGACAACGCCTTCCATAACGGTGCCGTCTTCAACCGCGGATTCAACATCGTTCCACATCTTGGCGGCGTCAAGGCGCTTCTTGGAAAGCTGTGCAGTGCCTTCAACATCGTTGACCCTGACAACAACGGCTTCGATGGTATCGCCGACTTTTACAACGTCCTCGACCTTGATCCCGTCGTCAGTGAACTCGGATGTAGGAATAAACCCGGAATACTTGGTTCCAAGGTCAACGCTTATCTCTGTTCCCGTGATCGCGACAACCGTGCCGGTCACCTTATCTCCATTATATATAGTTTTAAGGGTTTCCTCCAGCATTTCGTCAAAGGAACGCTCCTTGGTTTCTTCTGCGAGTGTTTCGTTTTTCATTTCGTCCATTTTGTTTCTTACCTCCTTAATTATCCACGCAGGCGTAGATGCTCCCGCCGTAAGTCCAACGGTATCATAGGCTTTGAGCCTGTCCGCATCCAGTTCTTCAAGTCTTTCGATAAACTGCACGTCACCGCAGTTTTCACCGCAGATCTGTGCAAGATGGATGCTGTTTGCGCTGTGCCGGCCGCCTATGACCACCATTGCATCACACCGTGAAGCAATACTTGCCGCCTCTTCCTGCCGCGTGAATGTAGCAGTACATATTGTATCAGATATTTTTGCGTTTGTACATCTTTTTTTTATTATATTGCAACATTCGTTAAAATTACTGCGTGTCTGTGTCGTTTGCACCACAACAGTTATTGGTTTTGTCCAGATTTCATAGTTTTCGCTGAGCCACGCCTCCATTTCCTCCGGAGACTCTATCACTTTATGCGCGCCGCACCAGCCGCAGATCGCATCAACCTCCGGATGCCTTTTCATGCCGATAACGACAACAAAGCGCCCCTCGCCTTCCGCACGGCTGACGATTTTGTGGATCGCTTTGACCTTGGGACAGGTGGCGTCCGTCACCTCTGCTCCTCTTTTCTCAAGCTCATCGTATATCCGCTTTGTAACGCCGTGCGCCCGAATGATAACCTTATCTCCGGCGCCGCACTCCTCCGGACTTTCTATTATTCTCAATCCGGAGCTTACAAGCCGGGCGACAACATCTTCATTATGTATAAGCTCACCGAGACAGCAGCATTTGCCGCCTCCCTCAAGAAGCTTCTCCGCCATTTCCACCGACCGGCTGACGCCAAAGCAAAATCCGGCGCTTTTGGCCACGATTATATTTTTCATTCGTTTTCTTTCCTGTCCAAATGAAGCCTTTCTTGCACAACTTTGCTCAAAAGATCGAGGCTTTGATCAAAATCTGTCTCGCTGGTATCAACCAGCACTGCGTCCTCCGCTTTTTTCAGCGGAGCCGCCGCTCTTTCGGAATCCTGTCTGTCGCGGCGTTCAATATCTCTGAGAACCTCTTCAAACGGTATATTCATTCCTTTTTGGGCAAGCTCCTTCATGCGCCTTTCGGCTCTCGCTTCGCTGCTCGCTGTAAGGAAAATTTTAAGCTCCGCCTGAGGGAGAACCACAGTCCCTATATCTCTCCCGTCCATTATGACATTGTTTCCACGCGCTATCTTTCTCTGCATCTCAAGGAGGTATTCCCTCACTTTTCCGTGTGACGACACGTCCGACGCTCCCGCCGAAACCTCAGGCGTCCGGATAAGGTCGGATACATCCTCGCCGTTGAGGTACATTCTCTGCTCGCCGGCGGCGTTATATGCCATACTTATATCCAACGCCGGCAGCAGCGCCATAACCTCGTTTTCATTCTTCCTGTCCGCGCCCGTCCTTATCGCCGCAAGGGCAAGGGTACGGTATATCGCGCCCGTATCAACATATATGAATGAAAACCGCTCCGCAAGCTTTCTCGCAAGGCTGCTCTTTCCCGCGCCGCTCGGCCCGTCTATCGCTATTGCATAATACTTATTCATACTGTTCCTCCAAGGCTTTCAAGCAACATGTTTGTTCTGTATAAGCTTTTCAGCATACCGGGTATTTGCGCGCACTATCCGTCCATATTTACGGAATTTCCGGCGACATATCCAGTTGACCATGCTATCTGAAGGTTGAAGCCTCCGGTGTATCCGTCAACATCCAGAACCTCGCCCGCAAAATACAGTCCCCCGATCAGCTTGGATTCCATAGTGCGGGGATTTACCTCCCTTGTGGAAACTCCGCCGGAAGTGACTATGGCTTCGTCGATAGGTCTTGTCCCTGTAATATTAACGGGAAATGCCTTGAACAAGCGCACCAGATTTTTGCGCTGCTCCCTTGTTATCTCGTTAACCTTTGTCCCCTCCGGTATGCCGGAAAGTCTGACAAGAACCGGAATCATCGTGCTGCCCGCAAGATCGCCGAGCGCATTTTTAAATTCCCTGTTCGAATACTTTTCAAAATCACGCAGGATCCTTGCATCAAGCTTTTTTTCATCAAGAGCGGGCTTAAGGTCAATTTCCACCCGGTAATGCGCTTTTCCTAAATTTCTCATATGAGAGCTTGCGGAGAGTACCAGCGGACCTGAAATGCCGAAGTGCGTGAACAGCATCTCGCCCTGCTGAGAAAACAGGCTTTTTTCATTCTCGAAAACGGTAAGACAGATGTTTTTCAGCGAAAAGCCCTGCATTTCCGCGCAGTAATCATCATCACTCTCAAGCGGAACGAGTGATGCTCGCGCAGGTACAACTGTATGCCCGAAAGCTTCCGCAAGCTTATAGCCTGAGCCGTCGGAGCCTGTGAGAGGATAGCTCATGCCGCCTGTGCAGACGGCCGCAGCTCTGCACATAAATTTTCCCTCCGTTGTCTCCGCCGCCGACACCGCGCCGTTTTCCGCAGCTATCCTTTTTACTCTGCCTCGGACAAGCTTTACGCCCGCTCTCGCGCACAGCCCTGTCAAAAGATCAGCCACGTCATTTGCGTTGTCGGAAACGGGAAAAACCCTGTTCCCACGCTCGGTTTTGAGCGGCAGGCCGTTGGATTCAAAGAAAGCCATGGTATCTTGCGGGGAAAACCTGTTGAGTGCGCCGTATAAAAACCTTCCGTCTCCCGGAATATTTGACATGAATGTCTTTATATCGCAATTATTGGTGAGATTGCATCTTCCTTTTCCGGTTATCCTGACTTTTCTTCCAAGCTGGCGGTTAGGGTCAAAGAGAATCACGCTCATTCCCCTGACCGCCGCCTGATACGCGCACATCATGCCTGCCGCGCCGCCGCCGATAACCGCAAGATCATAATATGTATTGCCCATCGGTCAGTTCCCTTTCAATTCATTACATCTGAAAGCTCTTCCTCACTCAGATAGCGCCATTCTCCCGGCTTGAGCGTTCCGAGTCTGAGAGGGCCTTCGCTTATTCTCAGGAGCTTTGAGACCTTCATGCCGCATGCTTCGCACATTTTCCTCACCTGCCGGTTCCTGCCCTCTGAAATTGTGATAAGCAAAACCGCGCCTCGTGGGAAGACCCGCTCGATATCAACATTCTCCGCGCAGACGGTATACCCGTCTATATCTATCGGGCATCGCAGGTATTCGACCGCAGCACCTATGTCTTCTCCCTGAACCCACGTCCGATACACCTTGCTGAAATTATGAGACGGGTGCATCAGTTTATTTGCAAAGTCCCCGTCATTTGTCATGATGATAAGCCCCTCCGAATACATATCGAGCCTGCCCACGGGGTACAGGCGGGCGTCTGCGTCTTTCACAAGCTCGGTAACGTTTTTCCGCCCCTTTTCGTCCTTCATCGTCGTGACATGCCCCTTTGGCTTGTTGAGCATGACATATATTTTTTTATTGTTTTCAGGCAGCGGTCTGCCGTCCAGCAATATAACGTCAGCATCCGTATCCGCTTTTGCTCCCAAAGCCGCCGTTGCGCCGTTCACTGTAACGCGGCCGTCTTCTATATACTTCTCCGCCGCTCTGCGGGACATCAGCCCCGCAGAGGAAATGATCTTCTGAAGCCGTTCTTTCATCGATTATCTCCGCTTCGTTCATATCAGGAATTATCAGACTCGATATCTTCGCTGCAAATAAGAGGATACTCCCCTCTGTACTTTCCGTCAACAGTAATTATCGCTTTTCCCGCCGCTTCCCCGCTTTCCACAGGAGCAAAGGTAAACCATGGCAGTTTTGCCGTAACAGCCACCTGCGATTTTTTGCTTACAAACACTTCCGCTTCGGTTTCCGGGACAAGGTGTGCCCACTTTTCCTTTCCGCCGATCACGGGAACGGAAAATCGCATTCCCTCCGTAACATTTCTTATTGAGTACTCCGAGAAAGCCCGATCATACAAATAAATATGGTCGTTCCAATCGTCCGGCGCATTCAGCGTAACACACACAAGCTCCGCCCCGTTTCTTTTGCAGCTTGACACAAGGCATCTTCCTGCCGCTTCCGTATAGCCGGTTTTCCCGCCGGTACACCCCTTGCATTTATACAGAAGCTTATTGTGGTTTATAAGCGTTCTCCCATTGACGGCGCAGCTTTTCATCGCCATTATATTGCGCACGGTTTCGTTCTTGAGACATTCCTGCATCAGCAGCGCCATATCCTCTGCCGTGGAATAATGTCCGTCGGCGGGAAGTCCGTGGGGATTGCAGAAATGCGTAGATGTCATCGACAGTTCCGACGCTCTCTCATTCATAAGCTGCACAAAGCTTAATATATCCCCTGCAATATACCTGGCAAGGGACGCGGCAGCGTCGTTCCCCGACTCAAGAAGCAGCCCCTCAAGCAGTTCTTCAGCCGTTACCGTTTCTCCCGGACGGAGATACATTGTCGAGCCTTCGATCCGGCAGTCCTCTTCCACTACCTCGATCCGTTCGCCCATATTGCAGCGCTCGGCAGCTATGAGCGCCGTCATAAGCTTTGTCGTACTGGCCACAGGAAGCTTAATCCCCGGCTGTTTTTCATATATGATCTCCCCGTTCCACATCACAACGGCTGACTGCGCGCTGATATTCACGACGGGCTCTTCACAATATGCACAGCTCTTTTCCAGCAGGAAAAAAACGGCGGCAAAAGCAAGTATTTTTTTAATAATCTTAATAATAAGCACCACCCCTCTGTTATCGGGCAGTGCTTATTATTTACAGTAATTTTTTTAATATTCCGTCTGTAAACCGGCGGTGAAAAAACACCTGCTTTATTTCAGCTTGTCAAAAAAGTCCTGTAAGGACTTTTTTGACCGCGCTTTCGGCAACAGCATTTTGAAAGAGTTCAAAATGCTCGGCGGAAAGCCTTGGTATATCAAGGTTTTCGACGGCGGTTTATCCATTTTGAGACGTGCCCTGCCCCCTCAAGCTCCCCCGCTGCTCTGTTATCTGACTTTAATACATAGTTTTTTGACAGTCTGTTATTTATTATTCTGCTTGTCGATAAAAGCATCCACGCGATCCATGACCTGCGGAACGAGGTCAATGATCCTGTCAACGGTATTGCTCGCAGGAGGCATAACATTGATCATTCTGACCGTACCTTCTTTTATAACAAGGAATCCGATTGGCTCGATCTTGACGCCCGTTGCGTTTCCGCCGCCATACGGTTTGTCTGCCCCTTCCTTCTTCGCGCCGAATTCGACTCCGCCGCCGCCAAAGGCAACACTGACTTTTGAAATCGGCACAAGCGTTATCCCGTCCGGCGTCACTATCGGGTCGCCGACAACGGTATCGACCTTGAGCATATTCTTTACATTTTCCATCGTGCTCTGCATAAGGTTACTGATAGGGTTATTTTCCATTTTTGTCAATCCTTTCTTCCTGCTGTATGCTGCTATCTGTTATATCGTTTTCAGTAATTTGTTCAGAAGGCTCATCTTTTTCGCCGCGCAGCTTCCGCGCAAGCTTTTCTTTCAGGTGTCTCAGCTTATTTCTGATGAGGACGCCGAGAGCGCCGAATAAAATTGCAAATACCATGCGGAATATCGCGCCGATACGGATCGTAAGCGCTATTCCGAAATCAAGTACGGTTTTTTCCGAGGTAAAATCAACATCCGTGCGGACATACAGATCGTTTACATCAAAACGCTGAGCACAGATCGGTGCAAGAATGTTCAGCGCTGCGTTGACATTCCCGAAAACCACAGCTGTCTGATACGGGTCATCCCCGGCCGCAGTGTAATCCAGAAGGAATCTGTCCACTCTGAATTTTTTCCCGAGTATTCCAAAACCGTTAAGGACTTTTTTCAGGAGCGTCATTATTTCATCGAACGTAAAGTCCAGATTGATTTTTTTGCCCGGCTTTTTTTCTCCGTTTTCAGTCTTCTCAGGTTTCTTTTCCTTCTTCGGCTTTTTTTCTTTATGGGGCTTTGACTCATCCTCCGGATTTTTCGGAAAAATCTGAAAAAGAACGCCGGCTGCCTTTGCCGACACTCTCAATTCGCCGCCTTCATATGCGATATCCGCGCCTATCGGGACAAGCATAATAATTGTAATTATCAACGCTATTATTCCCAGAATTATCAGGGCAACCAATCACATCACTCCTCATCCTTGTTTTCCGGCAGGTCGTTTATGGTGATCTGCTGATAATCACCGCTGCGCAGGCGCTCTATTTCGCTTTTAAGTTTGTCCACACCATCGTTTGTATTCATATCAGGAAGCTCCGGAAGCTCGTCGAGTGAGCTTATTCCCATCGTCCTCAGAAAAACATCGGTCGTTTTGAAAATCGCCGGTCTTCCCGGAACGTCAAGCTTGCCGCATATTTCGATCAGCCCTCTCTCTGCAAGGGAGCTTACCGTATACGAGCTGTCAACGCCTCGCACCTGATCTATATAAGCCCTTGTTACAGGCTGAAAATAGGCGACGACGGCAAGCGTTTCAAGCGCGCTCTGCGACAGCGCCGGCGGCTTTCTCTGCTCCATTGCAAGACTGATTATCTGCGCATACTCGGGAGATGAGCACATCTGAAGCTTATCGTCAAGCCTGAGTATCCGCATTCCACGCCTATTTTCTTTATATTCATTCTGAAGAAACGCCGCCGCAAGCTCCACCTCTTTGACGTCAGCGCCCAATATCAGGGACATCCGGCTTATCGAAAAAGCCTCTCCAGCCGCAAACAGTATAGCCTCAATGGCAGAAGATAAATCACTCATTATTCCACGATCTTTTCAATTATTTCGTCCACATCTCCGCCGGTAAAGCGCAGAGAATAGTCATTTTCTTTTCTCTCGATCTCAATGCTCCCCATACTGCAAAGCTCGAGCACCGACATAAACGCCGCAACGATCTCCGATCTTGTCCGGCAGATGCGGTACAGCTCATTAAGGCCGACTTCGCCGAGCCGCAGCATATCAAGTATCTGACGGCTCTTATCCCGTATGCTGAATATTATCCTGTGGGGGATGGCGCTGTCCAGCTGATCTGCGTCCGAATGTCTGGCTCCGCGGGAAAAAAGCGAGTGCAGCGCCTCAAGAAGATCGGCCGGTTCATGGCGGTAATCATATACCTTGGACAGAGGATTGAGCGGCTCTGGCCGCTTGACATGGAACAGCATCCCCTCTGCGGAAAGCTTTTTCAGCTCCGGCAGCACGGCTTGAACGGAAGAAAGCGTATCCTTGGCTTTAAGCTGCTCAAGGGATTGCATCAGCAGCTCAAGCTCTGAAACGTCTTCTTCCTCGTTGCTGAGAAGGGTTTTCGTCTTTATGTACAGCAGATGCGACGCCATCTGGATAAACTCGCTTGCTATTTCCAGATCCATGCTCTCCATCTGCGCAAGATAATCCATGTACTGGTCGAGAATATCCGCGATCTTTATATCGCGTATTTCTATTTTGTTTTTTGAAAGCAGCATGAGAATAAGACTGAGCGGACCTTCAAAGTCGCTCATCTCGCCTTTTTCCCTGAGCACACCCTCAAGATGAAAATTCGGATTGTCCATTGAACGCTCACTTATAGAAGAGATAAAAGACAATATCGCAGCCCGCCTGAGCCACCGGCAGCATAAGGTCAAACGCGCCGTCAATCAGCGCCGTGAGAGGCTTTCCGAGAATACCGCTGGCGACAAGCGCAAGCATCAGCAGTGAACCGTATTTCTCATAGCGCATAAGCTTTATATAGCTTTCGTCGCTCATAAGCGAGAAGAGCACTTTTGACCCGTCAAGAGGCGGGATCGGTATAAAGTTGAATATGGCGAGACCGAGACTTATATAAACCGTAAGCTGCAGCATGGTCAAAAAATAACTCCCTGCCGCAGAATCTCTCAGCGGGATATAAAAAAGGCCGTACAAGAACATGAACACGACTGCAATGACCAAATTGGAAACCGGACCGGCAAGCGCGGTTATCGCCATGCCGCGCTTTGGATTTTTAAACCTGAAGATATTGACCGGCACGGGCTTTGCCCAGCCTACATGAAAAACCGCAAGCATGAGCAGCCCCACAGGGTCGAGATGCTTCAATGGGTTGAGCGTAAGTCTTCCGCTCCGTTTCGCGGTGTCGTCGCCCAGAAAATACGCCGTGTACCCGTGGCTCAGCTCATGAAGGGTTATGCACAGCACAGATGGAACAACGGCAAGGAGAATGCTCATCAGATATCTGAAGTCAAACCCTTCCCATATTGATTTCAACGCCGAAATACTTACCACTTCCAAGAAACATTTTTTCTGTCTATATTGCTTTTTATATATTGCTTCAATACTGTTTTATCAGTACTTCAGATAAGCTGATCTACGTCGAGACTGTCAGAACCGTGTGTGGTCTTATCAACTGATTGTTAGTTTTCAGTATAACAAACAGTCAGGAAAAAAACAAGAGCAAGTGCGAAAAAAGTCCACTTGCTCCCTGTTTGCCCTACATTTATCAGTTGTCCCGCTCCATAAACCGTGAGATCAGCGAAGGTCCCGTGACCCTCACGGTATTAAGAATCGTACCGACAGCGGCAACCATATCAATGAATATCGCAAACCATAGATTGCAATATCCGATTATACTCAAAAAAATAAGGATTGCTTTGACAACAAACACAAAAACGGCATTTTCAACCGCAATTTCACGTACTCTTCTGCACACGCTGAATGCAAACGGAATATTTACTATACAATCAGACAGAATCATTGCATCGGCAAAGCTTGTTTCTTTACTCACATGCATATCAACGTCCGCCGCACTGTGCATCTCAGCGCCATCCGCATAAACGAAAACCGAACTGCCTTTTACGGAGTCTGAAATATCCTTGACGATCCTGTACTTTCTCTCGCTGTCACATTCTCCGTATACTTCGCGGAAATCAAGCTCATCGGCGGTTCTTCTGCTTTCGCCGTCGCTCTCCTCACACAGCAGAACGCATCTGCTCACTCCGTTTTCTTTAAGTCCTGCGACTATATTCTCTCCGCCCTCGAGCACCGGAAAGCTGACCGTAAAGCAGCCGACGTACCTTCCGGCTATCGTCATATGAAATCGTCGCTCATCACTGTCGGATGATTTTATATCAATGCCCCGGGAATCAAAAAATTCCCGCGTCCCGCTAAGCACATGATTATCCGCTATATCGGCTTCCGCACCATAACCGGGATGGTCGGCAAAGTTTTTTATAAGCTCAAGCCGGCACTCCGAAGAAAAGGCATGCAGAATTGCTTTTGCCTCGGGCTGCCCCGAGTAATAAAGGACATGCGCGGCAAAGGTGAGAAACGTTTTTTTATCAATAAGCTCCGGCATGATCCTGATGTCCGCCGAATCCTCCCGGAAAAAGACGCCTGCATTGTCAAAAAGGACCGTCTTTGCTCCGGCACAGCGCTCCATAACGGCCGCACTGCCGAAAATAACGCCGTATTCCGCGCTGAAGCACATCCCCATTATCCCCGCAGTCGGCATGGAAATAACGACCGACATCGGTGTCGAAATCAGAATGATCGTAATGGCGCGGTGTATTGAAACCGTAAAGGTATTGTTTGTAAAAAGGGGCGTAATGACTGCATATAAAGCGCCTATTATCATACCGATCTTCAGTACGAAGCCGGCGCTTTCACGTATTGAATCTTCAAGTCCCGTATGACCTGCGCCGTCCCGGAAGACGATTTTGGCGACTGTTTCCGAAACGCTGTTTTCATGGTAGCGCAGTAATCCGATGGCGGAAAGCCTGCTTTTCTCCTCCGCATAGGAAACGAGGATAAGCCCTATCTGATATAGGAGCACAAGAGCCGCCGCCTCGGCCGGGAAGCCGATTATACATGAAACGACCGTTATCGCCGTCACGACGACCGACGTCGAGAAAAAATTCCTGTCAGAAAAATCCGAAACGGCGTCAAGCGCTATATCGTATCCCGCGACAACAGCGGAAAGCACAAGGAGGATAACGCTTACAAAACCGGGCAGATTTCCAAGCACAAGAGCCGCCGCAAATATCAGCGACGCGGCAACAAGTCTGATGATCAGAAGCGTGTCAAATGCCATTGGGTCTTTTCCGGATGCTTTGCCGTTTCTGCCCCGATATTTGTGCATTATCTCTCCCTCGCTTTCAGAAGTTTTAAGGCAGCGCCGCGCCGTACGTGCGCGGCATTTGCTCCCGCCGCGCCGTACAGCGCCGCCCTGATAAATTCAGCCGGTTATTATGCTTTTCCGTCGCAGCCGAGAACGTCAACGATCTTATGCTTTACCATCTGCTTGATTGCCTCGCGTGCGGGCGCAAGATACTGACGCGGGTCGAAATGATCGGGATGCTCGTTGAAGTACTTACGGATAGTTGCGGTCATTGCAAGACGGAGGTCGGAGTCAATGTTGATCTTGCAGACGGCCATGGAAGCGGCCTTGCGGAGCTGATCCTCGGGAACGCCGATAGCGCCGGGCATCTTTCCGCCGTTTTCGTTGATGATCCTGACAAATTCCTGAGGAACGGAGGAAGCGCCGTGGAGAACGATCGGGAATCCGGGCAGTCTCTTCTCGACGTCTTCAAGTATATCAAATCTCAGCTTGGGGTCGGTGCCGGGCTTGAACTTGTATGCGCCGTGGGAGGTGCCTATTGCGATTGCAAGGGAGTCGCAGCCTGTTCTCTCGACAAATTCCTGAACGTCTTCGGGGCGGGTGTATGAGCTGTCCTCGGCGGAAACTTTGACCTCATCCTCGATGCCCGCCAGCGTGCCAAGCTCAGCCTCGACGACAACGCCGTGGTCATGTGCATACTCAACTACCTTTCTGGTAATTGCGATGTTTTCTTCAAAGGGCTTGCCGGATGCGTCGATCATAACGGAAGAAAAGCCGCCGTCAATGCAGGACTTGCACAGCTCGAAATCACTGCCGTGGTCAAGGTGCAGCGCGATGGGCAGACCCGTCTCCTGAATGGCCGCCTCGACGAGCTTTATGAGATAAGTATGGTTTGCGTATGCACGCGCACCCTTGGACACCTGAAGGATAAGAGGTGCGTTGACCTCTTTCGCCGCCTCGGTGATGCCCTGAACTATCTCCATATTATTTACATTGAATGCACCGATGGCATATCCGCCCTTATAGGCTTTTTCAAACATTTCTTTGGTTGTTACTAATGGCATAAAAATTCTCCCTTCCAAACATTGGTGAAATTAAAATTTGTACAAATAGTATATTTACAAATTCCGTTGAATATTATATCCTCAATGTGCGACAGAATCAATAAGTATATTGCCTAAAATACAAAAATTTTCGGAGGACTCTCAAATGGATAAGAAACTCATCGGTTCATGCATCATCGGTCAGTCCGGCGGCCCTACCGCCGTCATCAATGCCAGCGCATACGGCGTTATCAAGACCGCTCTTGAGGCGGAGGAGATAACAAGGGTTTACGGCGCTGCCCACGGTATCAGGGGCGTACTCGACGACAAGCTTTATGTTATGGATCTTGAAGACCCCACCGAGCTGAGCTATCTTCTGCACACCCCCTCTTCGGAGCTTGGCTCATGCAGGTACAAAATCGCCGACCCCGCAAAGGACGACACCGATTATAAGCGTATTCTTGAGATATTCAAAAAATACAATGTCCGCTACTTCTTCTACAACGGCGGAAACGACTCCATGGATACCTGCAACAAGATAAGCAAGTATATGCAGTCCGTCGGCTATGAGTGCCGCGTCATGGGCGTTCCCAAGACCATCGACAACGACCTTTTCGGCACCGACCACTGCCCCGGCTTTGCAAGCGCAGCTAAGTTCATTGCTACTTCCTGCATGGAGATCAGCAAGGATATGCACGTTTACGACAAGCCCATGATCACCGTTGTTGAAGCAATGGGCAGACACGCCGGCTGGCTGACCGCAAGCGCGGCTCTGGCAACGCATTACGGCTGCGGTCCCGATCTTATCTACCTCCCCGAGACGGATTTTGACATGGACAAGTTCATCGCCGACGTTGACAGAGTACACAAGGAAAAGGGTCATGTATTCGTCGTCGTTTCCGAGGGCATCCATTACGCTGACGGAAGCTTTGTTTCCGAGGCAAAGACCTCCGCGACGGACGGCTTCGGTCATGCGCAGCTGGGCGGTCTGGCGGCAATGCTTGCAAGCAAGCTGGGTGAGCATACCGGCATCAAGGTTCGCGGCATTGAGCTGAGTCTTCTTCAGAGATGCGCTGCTCACTGCGCCTCTCTTACCGACGTCAACGAGAGCTTCAACGCCGGTAAAGTCGCCGTTGAGAAGGCTGTCGCGGGCGAAACCGACAAGATGGTCGCATTCGAGAGAGCTTATGTTGACGGCAAATACACATGCAATTTCATTGCCGAGCCTCTTACACTTGCCGCAAACACTGAAAAGAAGGTTCCCATCGAATGGATCAACGACGCTCACAACGGCCTCAAGGACGAGTTCATCGACTATATTCTTCCCCTTATTCAGGGTGAGGTCGATGTTCCAAAGGTAGACGGTCTGCCCCGTTACGCAAAGCTCAAAAAGATAATCGAAAAATAATTTTCCGATTTATTCTCCGGGAAAAGGTCATCGCCTTTTCCCGTTTTTATTTTGCTATGTTGTTTTTTCATTTTTCATGATATAATATTCAAAAACAACGGAAAGCGTTTTAAATCCGGAGGGCAGAATGAACGGCACAAAAGAGCAGATCCTTAATACAGCCCTCGCGCTTTTTTCGCAGAACGGCTTTGAAGCAGTATCGGTAAGCGATATCGCCGGCCGTCTCGGAATAACCAAGGGCGCTTTGTACAAACACTTTAAAAACAAGCAGGATATATTCGATTCCATTCTCTCCCGAATGGAGCGGCTTTATTCGCAGGTCTGCCTTTCATGGACAAGCTGCACCGACGAATACTCCTCCCATGCAGATACTCCGCCCGCGGTAAAAGCGTCGCTCTCCTTCTGCTCCTCCTGCTTTTCATTCTGGACGAAGGACGAATTTGCCTCATCATTCAGAAAAATGCTCGTGCTGGAGCAATACCGCAGTGCCGAGATGAGCCGCCTGCACTGCGCCTATCTCGTCTCGTCCCCCGTCGAGACTCTTACAGGGCTTTTCCGTTCCTTCAACGTGACCGGAGCCGCCGAAAAGGCATTTTCACTGTATTCCGCAATCTACTTCTCTTTCGGCATCTATGACGGCGCGGAAGACAAGCTTTGTACATATTTTATTCTCAAAGAGAGCATCGAGCGCAGATGCTTCGACATTTTCGGGAATGCCGTATAGAGCCGCCCGCTCCCGCCGTTTGGCCGTCTGATAAAATCCTCCATACACAAGGAGAACCGCCGTGAAAGAATTTACCGTAAACACAAACGATTCCGGGCAGAGATTTGACCGCTTCATCGGCAAAACCGTCCCGCTGCTGCCCGAATCCCTGCTTCAGAAGTACATAAGACTCAAGCGCATCAAGCTTAACGGAAAAGGAGCCAAGCGCGATACAAGGCTTTCAACAGGCGACACCGTCCAGATGTATATCAACGACGAATTTTTTGAAAGGCCGAGGGAGGAGAACTCTTATCTCAAGGTCGGCACACCGAAGCTGACAATAGTATACGAAGACGAAAACATACTTCTGGCGGACAAAAAGCCCGGCGTTCTCTGCCACAGCGCCGGTGTATGGGATTATAATACGCTGATCGCCAACATTCAGGCATATCTGGCGCAAAACGGCGAATGGCGCCCGAAAGAGGAAAACTCTTTCACCCCGGCTCTCTGCAACAGGATCGACAGAAACACCGGCGGCATAGTCATCGCCGCCAAGAACGCCGAGGCGCTTCGTATCCTCAACGAAAAGATCAAGGAACGCGAGATTGAAAAATACTATCTCTGCGCCGTGAACGGAAGACCGAGGCCTCCCGTCGGGAGACTTGAAAACTTTCTGTTCAAGGACGCCGGAAAAAATCAGGTATATATAAAAAACAGTGCTGAACCGGGAAGCCGTACCGCCGTCACGGAATACAGAACGCTCCGCTCAAAGGGACGGCTTTCTCTTGTCGAATGTCATCTGCTCACCGGCCGCACACACCAGATAAGAGCGCAGATGGCTCATGCCGGCTGGCCGCTTCTGGGCGACGGTAAGTACGGCAGTGAAAGATTCAACAAGGATTTCGGAGAAAAATGGCAGGCTCTGTACTCCTACAAACTTGTCTTTTCCTTCCCTACCGACGCCGGCATCCTCAACTATCTGAAAGGGCGCGAATTTTGCGTTGAATCGGTCGATTTTGCCAAAAAATATTTTGACATCGACGGTCTGGATTTCTGAGATATGATAAGCGGGACGCCGCTGCGTATACGGTATGGGATACGTCTCACTCCGCAAAATACCGGCATAAGAAATTAAAAATTCCGGAGTCGCGCCGCAGCTGATGCCGACTCCGGAATTATCTTTTATATTCGGTTTTATTATGCATAGCCGAACAGGAACAGACAGAGATACGCCGCCGGGACGGCAAACATAATGCTGTCTGTTCTGTCGAACATACCGCCGTGTCCCGGGATAAGCTTTGAAAAGTCCTTCAGACCGAGCATGCGCTTTACAAGCGACTCCGCCAGATCGCCTATCTGCCCCATCGAAGAGGCGACCAACGCCGTTACTACGCAGATCCATCCGGGTATCATGTTGCAGCAGTTCGGTATCAGCTTTACAAGCAGCCCTGACAGCGCGCCGGCAGCCGCGCCGCAGATGCAGCCCTCCACGGTTTTGTGCGGGCTTACGTCCGGCGCGACCTTATGCTTGCCGAACCGCATCCCGCCGAAAAGTGCGAAGCTGTCACAGACTATGCTTGAAATGCATCCGAGCGCAATAACCTCAAGCCAGCGCGGAGAGGCGCTTATCATCATCATAAGTCCGTAGATAAACCCCGGGTAGGCAAGACCGGCGACCGTGTATATCGCGCCCTTCCCTCTCACCTTGGCATGGAGGATTCCGGAGAACATTGCAAGGTACACACCGGCGGCCATACAGGCGATATACGCCGTCGTTCCGGCGTGAAGAATGGCCAGAACGGCCTGGATGCCGATGTATGTATACATAACCCATGCCGCGCAGTATACCTCTGCCTTTTCAAGTCCCCTGCTGTACTCATACGCGCACATTATGCCCGCCACGGCGAAAAACAGCACCCTCGTGATCTCAGAGAGAAAAATACAGGTAACGGCAATGGTAAGAAGTACAACGGCAGAGATAACTCGTTTTTTCAAAATTCAACACTCTTTTCTTTTTTGTCTTTTTTATTTTACTACATCCCCACAATTTTCACAATAGTCAGTTTGGCATAACCATAATTTGATTATTAACAATGTTTTGCGGCTGCGCGGCTATATTTTTTGTTGTTAACGGATGAAAGTTGTGGTATTATACATTCAAGTAAATAAAAAACACCGCGGGAGGAAGCATCGTGTACCAGGATAACAGGATTTGGATGGCTCAGTCTGATAAAAACATTTTTTTGCTGCCCGAAATGGCTAACCGGCACGGTCTGATAGCCGGCGCAACCGGAACCGGAAAAACGATAACAATGAAGGTAATGGCGGAGTCTTTTTCCGAGATGGGAGTGCCCGTTTTTCTTGCCGATATCAAGGGCGATCTCAGCGGCATGTGCAAACCCGGCATTAATACCGCCGACATGCAGGAGCGCATCAGCCGATTCGGTATCGAGGGCTTTGAATTCAAAGGCTATCCCACACGCTTCTGGGATATTTTCGGCGAAGCGGGTATTCCCGTGCGCGTTTCCGTTTCCGAAATGGGTCCCGTTCTCCTCGCACGTCTTCTCGGACTTACCGAAATACAGCAGGGCGTTCTGAATATCGTTTTCCGCGTTGCGGACGACAACGGCCTTCTCCTTCTTGACCTTAAGGATCTCCGGGCTATGGTTCAGTATGTCGGCGATAACAGAGCGGAGTATACCGTTCAGTACGGCAATGTATCCGCCGCAAGCATAGGCGCTATCCAGCGTGCGCTTCTCTCCTTTGAGAATGAAGGCGGAGAGCTTTTCTTCGGTGAGCCATCTCTTGACATACGCGATTTCATACGCACAGACGCTTCCGGGAAAGGCTATATCAACATTCTCAGCAGCAGCAAGCTCGTTGCAAGTCCCACCGTTTACGGTACTTTTCTGCTGTGGCTGCTGACCGAGCTTTTTGAGAAGCTTCCTGAAGTCGGCGATCTTGATAAGCCCAGAATGGTCTTCTTCTTTGACGAGGCGCATTTGCTTTTCAGCGATTGCCCCAAAGCGCTTGTGCAGAAAATAGTTCAGGTCGTAAAGCTCATACGTTCAAAAGCGGTCGGCGTCTATTTCATAAGCCAGAGCCCGTCGGATATTCCAAACGACGTTCTTGCACAGCTTTCCAACCGCGTCCAGCATGCGCTGCGCGCCTACACTCCGGCCGAAATGAAGTCCGTCAAAGCCGCGGCAAAAGCATTCCGTGAAAATCCGGAATTTGACACGGAAACCGTACTTATGGAGCTTGGCGTCGGCGAGGCGCTTGTCAGCTTCCTTGACGAAGATGGCATCCCCACAGTCGTTGAACGTGCAAAGATTCTTCCGCCGCAGAGCCTTATGGGCTCCGCCGGTGAAGCAGAGATTGAGCGCATCGTAAATTCGGATGAGTTTTATCTGAAATACAATGAAACGGTAGACCGTGAATCCGCATATGAGATCATAAACGCGGCCGCCGCAGAGCTTGAGCGTCTCAAGGCAGAGGAAGCAGAAAAAGCAGCCGCGGAGAAAGCCGCAGCCATGGAAGCCGCAGCCAAAGAAAAGCTTGCCGCAAAAGAGGCCGCTGCCGCGGCAAAAGCCGCCGCCAGGGAGGCGGCCGCCGCAGAAAAAGCAGCGCTCAAGGAAGCCGCTGCCGCAGAGAAAGCAGCGCTCAAGGAAAAGCAGGCAAAAGCGAAAATCGCGCAAAGAGCGGTGAGCAACGCCGCCTCTTCGATCGTCGGTTCTCTCAGTAATAATATTGTAAATTCAATTACCGGCGGCAAAACAAAATCCGCCAAGCAGATCGCCGCTCAGGCGGCCAAGAACGCGCTCAGCTCTGTTGCGAGAAGCAATACCAATTCGATCATAAGAGGACTTTTCGGAAACATAAAATAAAAAATCCCCCAATTTTGGAGGGATTACGGATGATCTTAGTCAAAAGATGCTCCCCCTATATGGGGGGAGCGCTCCGGTATTCACATCAGGCAGGCTCGTATGTTTTTCCGACTTCGTTCCCGTCTGCGTCATATTCGATGTCTTCCATCAGCGCCGGGTCAACGCGGCTGCGTTTTTTGATCGTCATCCCCTGCCCCTGAAGATTGAACACCCATATCTTATACCCCGGAAAATCCGGATCCGGCTTTCTGAACACCGAGGTTTCGTTTAACCGGCAGAATTTTGCTCTTCCCTCGGCCGTATCAAGCAGGTCGCCCGGACCGTTATAATACAGCTCATCCTCGGCTGCTTTCCGCTTGAATTCGTTCCATTCTTCTTCCGGTACATTTACAACATCATTGGGCTGTATCATCGCGTTCCTCCGTTATAATTACTGCTGATTTTTTATTAATATACCACGTCTGGCATTTTTTTTCAACATCGCATTGTTCCGGACAGCATATTGACCGCAAAGGAGTTTTTCAATGAAACAAGTTACAAGAGTCGCTTTGATAACAAGCGGCGGCGATTGTCAGGGGCTGAACGCCGCCATGCGCGGCGTCGGCAAGGCTTTGTACAACAAGCTTGACAATGTGGAGATTTTCGGAATGTACGACGGATATCGCGGTCTGATAGACGGCGATTATCTGTTCATGGATCTAAAGAGCTTTTCCGGTATTCTTACCCAGGGCGGTACGATCCTCGGAACTTCACGTCAAAGATACATTCCCGGAAAAGACATCGTTGACGAGAACGGCGAAAGCCTCATTCCGGCAATGAAAGACACATACAACCGGCTCAATCTTGACTGTCTTGTCATCATGGGCGGCAACGGAACTCAGAAAAGCGCGCTTTTGCTTGCCGATGCCGGGATGAACGTAATAACGCTGCCGAAAACCATCGACAACGATATCTGGGGTACGGATACCACCTTCGGCTTCCAGAGCGCCGTAGACATCGCCACCAATGTTATCGACTACATTCACTCGACCGCAAGCTCCCACAACCGCACCTTTATTGTTGAGCTTATGGGCAGAGACGCCGGTTGGCTTACACTCAACGCCGGTATAGGCAGCGGTGCGGATATTATCCTTATTCCCGAGATCCCATATGACATAAACAAGGTTGCAGATGTAATTGCCCGCAGGCAGCAGAGAGGCCGCGGCTTTTCGATCGTAGCCTGCGCTGAGGGCGCGGTTTCGATAACCGATAAAAAGCTTGACGAGGAAGCCAGCCGCCACGCCAAGGAAAATCTGTTCTACCCTGCCGTTTCCTACCGTCTCGCTGCGGAGCTTGAAAAGATAACCGGTCAGGAAACACGCGTAACCGTTCCCGGGCATTACCAGAGGGGCGGTCCTCCCTGCCCGTATGACAGGGTGCTTGCCACGCAGTTCGGCATCGCCGCCGCAGACCTTATAATGAATAAGCAGTACCGACGCATGGTCGCCATGCAGGACGGGAAAATATGCTCGATCCCCCTCGACGACGCTGCCAGCAAGACAAAATTCCTGCCCGTTGACCACCCGATGATCCATGTTGCCAGAGACATCGGAGTATGCATGGGAGACTGATGAGACTGACGGCGGGTAAAAATTATCGATTAGTTTAAACTTCAAAAGCCGGGTATGACCGAAAAGGTCTTACCCGGTTTTATCACGTTTTTTTCTGTTTATGATTTTCAAGAGCCCCAAAGCCGCAAAAGCAACTATTATTGTGATAAGTCCGCTTTCAACTATCTCATACGTTTTCATTGCTTCCGGATAGAAAAGACCGACGAGCACCCCGCACAAGCCGAACAAAGCGCTCACAGCGGCGGATATCGCAACTCTTTTTCCGGTAACGATCTTTTTAAGCGGCATTTCCGGTATAAACGCTTTCACCGACACCGTTACAGCCGCCAGAACAAGTCCTGCTATACACAGATATTTCAGCGCCGTCATCAGTATCGGAGAGAGTACAGTGTTGAAAAGAGCGCCGAACAGTGCAAGCAGAGCTCTGCCTATTATCCACACGGGAACTCCTGCAAAGACCCGCACTCCGGCAGGCAGTCTCATAAACAGCCGTCTGAGCGCCGCACGAAGCCCCTTTTGCTTTTTTTCCTGCACATTGACAGCGCTTGCCTCCAAATCGCTGTCACCGTCGTTATCACAGATAATGCTGTCGGAAATTTCAAATGCCGGCGGAACATATACGTCTTTGCTGAGCATATCCTCCGGAGACGAAAACAATGCCCCGAGAGCAAGCCCAGCCGCCGCGACAGCCGCGATCAGCGAACCCACGGCATAATCTTTTGCTGTCTTCTCTTTTGTATTTCTCATGAAAAAACCCCTTCGGCAGAGATTGCTGCCGACTTTCCGCTTGGCGCACTCCCGGGAAGTATGCTCATTTTATCCGGAAGCAGCACATCCAAGTAAAATATTACTTTATCAATTATAACCTTATGCATTTTTTTAGTCAATACTTCCGCGTCGGCGTATCTTTTGATGTTGTCTATCATGTCCCCGCCGTCCGGTACGTCAGGGAATATCCCCTCTCCGAATCTTTCCTGAAGCTGCTGGTAGAGATCGTCAACCGTCGTGCCGTTCTTCCTGTGTACTATCGGGTAGCCCTTAAGATCGGAGTAGCTTATCTCTCCCGCCTTTACAAGCGGCGCTACGTCTACCGGTACGCTCTTGAGGAAGCTTTCAAAGTCCTCCCTCTCCGCTTTCATCTCGTCGCTTATCACAATGTCAACGTCGTCCGTCATGCTGTGCGCCAGCGTCAGCGCGTGCTCCCACAGCATATCCCAGTCTACGTTCTCAGCGTTCAGCAGGTACGCGCCCATCTCCTGTAAGCCCCGGTTCACCTCCGCACTCGTCGCCGCGCTGTCAAGCCGCTTCACAAGCTCCCTTGCGTATTCAAGCGTGTCGGTGTTCCTCAGCGTGTACTCCTTCGTCACCCTGCTCTGCTTCTTCCAGTGCTCTATCCTTTCCCGCAGTATCCTGTTCTCGCGTCTCAGCACCGCCGCGCTTTCCTCTCTCCCCTTCGCTTCCTCCGCCGTGTCTCTCGTCTCTCGGGAAGAATAAAGAACATTTTCCCCTATCTTTCCCTGCGGTCTTTCCGTCCTGCCAAAATGCCGGAGAACATCTTCGGATAAAATATCCGGGAATAATTTGTTGACTTTATCCAGCAGGTCGCTTATACTGATAACAGAACCGGTAAACATCGCAGATTTATCTGTGCTTGTTGGCAGCAATGCAGCCGGTTCTTTTTTTGCGTTTGCTGCATATAAAACATCATAACTTTCAAGTTCGTTAGTATTTCTGTTCACGATGAACGTTGCTATGTAAAGTCTGTTGTCTGTATCTTTTGCCGCTCCAACATATACAAATGTTTTCTCTGTGTTTTCCGTCCTCGGGATAAGTTCATTAACCTTTACGGAATTACTTAGTACCTCTCCAAGCTTTTCTATTACTGGTGCTTGGTTGTTTATTCTTCTGTCAAGTCCGTGACGTATGCTTTTTTCTGTTACGATCACATCCGTATCCGTGTCTTTGATATACACTACTGCATTACCGCTGTTGTTTGTATAGCCAAACATAGCGGCATTTTTCATTCCCTCTGCTACAATATCTGAACGGCTATATCTTTCTTTGGGTACAACCTCGGTCAACTGCATATCGTCTTTGCTTGCAAGATAGTCATAGTTATATTCGCGGGAAGAGCCTTTGAATTGCTGGTACTCATTGCCCGTCAGTTCCGCTACACGCTTGCGTGCTTTCTGCCGGTCGATATATCTTTGAGTGTCGGACTGAAAACTTGAATCGTATACTCCGTTGCCTATCCAACCGCCTGACTTCAAATCATCTACGTCTATCCGGTTTTTCTCAATAAACTCCACGTGGGTATACCTGTTACCCCTTTGCGGGTTTACGGGAATGGGAATGACGCTTCCGTCCGTAAGCTCTATTGCCGGTACGCCGTCAAGCTCTGATATATCCTCGTTGAGATCAAGGTTCGGATATTTCCTTTGCAGCTCCTCCGCGTCCTGCTCCCGACTGCTTGCTTTAAATTTACTCTTGACATCCGCGCCGGTCTGTGGTAGTGTACTAGCGTCAGATCTATTATGTGATGTGAGCAAGTCTGGACCGGCATTTTTTATGCCGGTCGAGGACACGTTGCCGCCGGTAATAGGTCTGACATTGTTTATTTCATAAAGAATTTTTCCCCGTTTTCCGTCTGCGATATTCAGCGTAGCTGCATACACGTTATCTTCCTTGTCTTGAATTACAGCAATACGGTATATCCATCCGTTTTCATCAAGCCATTGATGGCTATGCTCTTCGCTTGTACTTTGATTTTGAGAAACTTTGAGAAGCTCTGACATATGTACTATTGCAAGGTTTCTCGTGTTGTCACCCGTCTGCCTTGCAAGCTTATCCAGCACCTTGTGGCTCGACTTTGCCCCGTCTTTCTTTACTCTGTCGTTTGTCCTTGCAAGCCGCACGGTTTCTTCATTCCCTTGCTCATCATACATTACAAGTTCTTTATCGGCCATTTGGTTATAGATGAAGTCTCCCAGAACCTTACCCCAGTATCTTGGCTTGACCCCGTTGAATATGGGAGTGTCCAAATATACGCCTTGTCCGTAGTCATATCCGTCCTCATCAATGATCTCGCGTATGCTGCTCTTGACATCCGCTCCCGTTCCGCTCTCGGTTCCGCTTTCGCGCTGCTGTCTTCCGTTGAGCCGGCTGATCTGCGCCTGTACCATCGCACGGTCCCAGACCTCCTGCATCTCGTCCATCACGTCCCACAGTATCTTCGCTTCCTTGTACGCGTTCTTTTTGTTGTACCCCTCCCCCTCAAATATTTTCAGGATTCTGTCTCTCAGACCGCTCAGCCATTTTCGTATCGCATCGAAAAGGTTGGGCTTTTCTTTTTCCATCAGCTCCGCGTACTTCGTGTTAAGCAGCATCCTCTCGCTTGCGTTGCATACGATCTCCTCTACCGCGTCATCTAAGCTCATGTTTGGGTTCCCGCTCTCGCTTATCTTCTCACGCGCAAGCTGCTCTATGTCCGTCCCGCTCCTGACCATATGCTCTATTCAGCCTGTCAAAAAAAGTCCTTGCTGGACTTTTTGACAGCGCTTTCCGCCGAGCATTTTGAAAGTGTTCAAAATGCTGTTACCGGGAGCATTGATATCTCAAGGCTCCCGACGGCGGTTTATCCAATTTGAGGCGGGTCTTGCCCCCCTCAAGCTCCCCTGCTGCTCTATTATCCGGCTTTGGTGCATATATTTTTGACAGTCTCTCTATTGCATAGTCGCGTAGCTCGCTGTATCCCGCCTCGTTGCTCTCTCAGCTCGATCGTTTTCCTTAACTGCTTCGTCGTCATGTCGTAATTTGAAAAAATTGCATTTTTTCTTTTCGTATATCTTTGCGCATACCGCAGAAGATATGTTTCGGGTAGTAAACCCAAATCAGACAGAAAAGGAGATGTAATCTATGTCTACCAATAACACTAATCATCTTGTTAACCCCGCTGCACGTGATGCTATGGATAAGTTCAAGATGGAGGCTGCTGCTGAAGTCGGTGTTAACCTCAAGAACGGTTACAACGGTGATCTCACTTCCCGTCAGGCCGGTTCCGTCGGCGGTCAGATGGTCAAGAAAATGATTGAAGCATACGAAAACGGCATGAAGTAAGCTTTTGCCGCATCGCAAAAAATATGCAGGGAACGAATCATTCGCTCACTGCATATTTCTTCTTTTCCCGTGTTCAGTTTTGGTTTATCGCGCATACTTCTGTCGGCGCTCCGCCGCCGGTCAAAAAATAATTGTTTTGCCAAATGGGAGCAATGAATCAGTCCTTATACTCAAACATAAGGTCGTACATACTGACAGTATCGCCGTCCCTGACGCCGAGTTTTTCCATACGCTCAAAAACGCCTGCCTGACGGAGTATCCTGTCAAAGAACATTCTACTTTCCGCATCATCAAAATTGACGGTGGAAACAAGCTTTTGCAGCCAAGGGCCTTCTACGATCCACATATCGTCAAAGTGCTGTATATTAAGCTCATCCGATGTATCGATAACAGGTTCGGGCGGGACATAATCCGCCTCATAGGTGATAACGGGCGGCAGCTCACTCAGGCGGCGCGCACATTCCTTTACAAGCTCCCTTGTTCCCTGGTGTGCGGCTGCGCTCATAACAAAAAAGCTGTATCCAAGCGCCTCAACATGAGCTTTAAGATGTTCGGCGTTATCGCTGCCCTCTTCAAGCAGGTCGCATTTATTGGCAACAACTATCTGGGGACGCTGCGCCAGATCGCCGCTGTATTCGCAAAGCTCGGAATTGATCGCATCAAAGTCCTCAACCGGGTCTCTCCCCTCGCTGCCGGAAACATCGACAAGGTGCACAAGCAGTCTGCATCTGTCAATATGGCGCAGGAAGTCATGCCCGAGACCGGCGCCCTCCGACGCTCCCTCTATGATGCCTGGGATATCCGCCATTACGAAAGAAACGCCCTCGTCCACGTAAACAACACCGAGGTTTGGGAAAAGCGTGGTAAAATGATAATTCGCAATTTTCGGGTGCGCCTTGCTTACGACCGAAAGAAGCGTAGATTTGCCGACGTTCGGGAAGCCGACAAGCCCGACATCCGCAAGAAGCTTTAGCTCAAGCGTGACGTCATGGCTCTCCCCGGGGAGTCCCGGCTTGGCAAAACGCGGTACCTGACGCGTGGGCGTGGCAAAGTGCATATTGCCCCAGCCGCCGCGGCCGCCCCTGCATATCAGATAATCCTCGCCGGAGGACATATCATGCATGATAGCCCCGGTCTCGGTATCGCGTATGACAGTGCCGCGAGGAACCTTTATATAAAGAGTCTCTCCGTCCTTGCCGTAGCAGCGCTTGCCCATACCGTTTGCGCCGTTGCCGGCAACATATTTGCGTTTATATTTGAAGTCCATCAGGGTGGACATATTGTTATCTACCGTAAATATCACGCTGCCGCCTTTGCCGCCGTCGCCACCGTCGGGGCCGCCTGCCGCAATATATTTTTCGCGGTGAAACGCGATGGCGCCGTCGCCGCCTTTTCCCGCATGAACCGTAATGCGCGCTTTATCTACAAAGGACTGAGCCATTTCACGACCTCCTCTTGCCTTTACAAATCCGTGCAAGGCTGCATATAAACCTTGCGTTTAAAGAAAAAGACCGGACAGAACAGTCCGGTCTTCTATCGTCAATTACTGAGCGATTTCTTCGTAAACAGAGACCTTCTTGCGGTCCTTGCCCATGCGCTCGAACTTCACCTTGCCGTCAACAAGAGCGAACAGGGTGTCATCCTTACCCTTACCGACATTGGTACCGGGGTGGATCTTGGTTCCGCGCTGTCTGACAAGGATGTTGCCGGCCAGAACAAACTG
>ERZ857629.1403-NODE-1403-length-26669-cov-5.173931_pt1 | contig 26669 bp, 24 predicted proteins | sample MGYA00519700_ERZ857629 | MGnify/ENA primary metagenome ERZ857629 (study PRJEB31778, sample SAMEA3449351) | human gut metagenome | biome: human gut; feature: human-associated habitat; material: faeces | place: United Kingdom | collected 2010/2012 ...
CGTGTTGACCCCTATGGGGGCTGAGCAAACCACTAGTTCACTAGTGGTTATGATTTGGCTACAGATTACTTTGCATGGAGTTTTGTCCCATCCGACAGCTGCATATAGGCTATTTCTCCTAATACAACAGGACTGTCTGTAACCAATATTGCCGTATCAATTGCCCCTTCCGATTGAAACAGCGAAATATCGGTTCCATCTTTCAGCACCAAACAAACGTCTTTATGATCTATTGCATCGGTACCGGGAGGCGAAGGAAAACCGGCGGTGTCAATCAGGAGGCAGCTGAACGTATCAGACGGTTCGGGTATGGCAAACGAAATCTCTACACGAATGGGTGTAACGCGGACGGATGTCAGGGTGACGTTCTCTATTGCGTCGATTGCTTCAAAATCTCCTGCACCGTTACGGATAACCCAGACTTTCGCTGAGACAGGTGCTTCCAACAGCTCTATTTCCCCGGAGTCAGCCTTTGCCAGATCGATCACAAATTTCCACTCCCCGGATACCAGCAACACCTCAGGATGCACATGTTCTGCCTCCTCCGGCGTGAACACGCAGCCTGCCTGTCCTGCGTATCCGGTTGTCAAAAGCTCCTGCTCATATTCCCGGTCATGTCCCAGTTTTACAATATTCTTAAAAACAATTTCACAGGTTTTCCCCGGGCCAAACACGGAATCTGTGCCCTGCCGCATAACCGGATGAATCCGAATTAAGATTTTCAGGGTGTTCTGCTTTCCGTCTCCATCGTCCATGACATCGTAGGAAATATTTGCCGGGAGATCACTTGCCGATGGCATCGCCTGAAGGCCGGGAAACGCAAGACTTGCATCCGAGCGAATGTCAAGAACATCGGAAAAGTCCATATTCTCCGGTGCGGTCAGGCCGAAAATGACATATACCGTATTGCTCACGGGAATCACAGATTTAAGTTCCATGGAGAATCCGTTTGGTAACGAACGGATTGGATAATCTTCCGTATTCTGATTGACGAATTCGATTTGTTCACCGGATAACGGTTTCTGCCCCTTATCTGTGGCCTGTGCACACCCAGCCAATAGAACCAGGATCGCGGCGATGGCAGTAAGGAAAACAATTCTCAGATGCAGTTTCTTCCGTACACCCGAACGGCTGTGCACATTCTGAACCCGATCAATTGCCGGAAGAAATTGAATGGATTTCCCCATAATAGCCTCCTTTCTCACAAAATGTTTCCTACCCAATTTGAAAAAACCTTTTGAAAGCCTCTGGTTGGGGCGGCAATTTTGCCGCCCCGGCTTTTTATCTGTTTTCCAGCCAGTGGCCGATCTGGCTCTGCAGTTCCATGGAGACCCGGTCCCCGGTGAAATAGTAGACCGCGCCGTCTGACTTCTCATGAAAAAATGTGTCCAGAAAGGGAGTAAGGTCGATGAGGAAGGAAACCTTTCCGGCGCTTCTGGACCGGAGGGACACATCCCGGGTGTAGACCAGCATGCCCGCTTTCAGTCCGGAGGCCTCCTGCCCGGAGAGCGCCCGGTAGCGGGAATAGCCGTTGTCACTGTACTCCGCTGCCGTAATGGTGTCTGCCGTTTCATACAGAATGTAGCGGATACAGTAGCCGGATTCGGATACGAGGGAGCTTGCCGCCTCCGGGTAGCTTTCAACGCCCGGATCGACGGTGCTCAGGTGATACTGCATGTATTCTTCCGGGGACGCGCCGAAGAATCCGGAGAAATCCGTTTCCAGCGACCGGGAAGCGTAGATCCGGAAGAAAAACCGGTCGATCCCGGTCAGAATGTTCTGCCGTTTCATCTCGAGGACGGAAAAATCCGCGCTGACCTCCGACCCGAACTGTTCCAGTCCCATTCTGTGGGCATTGCACAGCATGGAGACGGAAACGGCGCTGATCACCAGCAGCATGATCGCCACATAGATCAGAAAGGTTCGCCGGTAGATCCGGTATTTCAGAAAGCCGCCCCAAGGCAGCGCCGGTTAAAATATATTCTTATTGTAGCATCGGATTTTTCCAAATACAATCCCCAATTCCGGTTTCGAACGCCGTTTTTGCAATTGACCGCGGCGAAATTACGGGCGGTGTTTGCCGAAACCGGGGCGGAAAATGGGGGTTGCTTTTTTATGCGGGGTCTGCTATAATGAATTCCACAATGCAGGGTTCGTATATCGGTAATACAACGGCTTCCCAAGCCGTGAAGGCGGGTTCGATTCCCGTACCCTGCTCCACATCGCTGCGGACGGTACACAGTCCGCAGCGATTTTTTATGCTCTGCCGGAAAAACCGTCCCGCGCATTCCGCTGCGGCACAGATTTACCGGTTTGTTCCGCAATGGATCCGGGATGCGTCACGCTGCGTTTCTTGCGGTCAAATTCCGAGCCCCTGTCTTGACAGCCGCGGAGATTCGGCGTAAAATGACGAAAAAAGACCCATAAGGAGTGTGCACATCATGGAAGAACTGAAACTGGAACAATTTCTGACCTACCGGTTCCTGTCCAGTCCGGCCTTTTCCCCTGACGGAAAACGGGCGGCCTTTGTGGTATCCGACTGTGTGGAGGAGGATAACTGCTATGAGTTCCGGCTGTATCTGTGGGAGAACGGGGCGGTGCGGCAGCTGACGGATCTGGGCGCTGAGCGAAGCTTCTTCTGGGAGGACGGTACCCATCTGCTGTTCCCCGCTGTGCGCAGCCGGCAGGAGAAGAAGCGGGCGGAGTCCGGAGACCGGTTCACCGCTTTTTACCGGTTGGACGTGACCGGCGGTGAGGCGCTGCCGGCCTTTACGCTCCCCTTTGCCGCGGGAAGGCTGGAAGTGCTGGGGAACGGCAGGTATCTTGCCGTTGGCACCATGGACGCGGGCTGCCCGGATTACCATAAGCTGACGAAGGAAGAGCGGGAAGCTTACATCAAAGAGAAAAAAGACAATGGGGACTACGAAGTTCTGGACGAGATCCCCTTCTGGGCCAATGGCGGTGGCTTCTGCAACAAGCAGCGGCAGGCGCTGTTCCTCTGCGACGGAGAAAAGATCACCCGGATCACGGAACCGCTGGAGGACTTGGGCGATTTTGCCGTGCTGGGAGAAAAGGTTTATTATACCTCGGAGACTTACGCACAGAAGCCGGAGTTCGCGTCTGCCATCTGGGCCTATGACCTGAAAACGGGGGAAAAGAACTGTCTGGCAAAGCCTGCCAAAATGATGTTCCGCTGTTTCTTCAGGGTGGGGCAGCAGCTGCTGGCGGCGGTATCCTACGGGAAGCGGTACGGGCTGAATGAAAACGCCGGAATTTATCGCTTTGACCCGGAAACCGGCGCTCTGACCCTCCTGCATGAGGAGGACGAGAGCCTCTATTCCAGCGTTGGCAGCGACTGCCGGCTGGGCGGGGGAAAGAGCTGGGGTACGGACGGAAAAAGCCTGTATCACCTGACCACCCGCTGGGGCAATTCCCATCTGTACCGGCTGGATCTTGACGGCACCAGCACGCCGGTGCTGACGAAGGACGGCAGCATTGACTGCATCGCCGTCAGTGGCGATACGGTACTGATGGTCGCCATGTATGATATGAAATTGCAGGAGCTGTACCGGCTGGATCCTGCCACCGGCGCGGTCACCTGCCAGTCGCACCTGAATGAGGACTGCCTGAAGGACGTTTATGTTGCCGCGCCGAAGCGGCTGACACTGGAGAGCCGGGGCTACGAGATCGAGGGCTGGGTGCTGGAGCCGAAGGATTACGACAGCACAAAGACCTACCCCGGGGTGCTGGATATTCACGGCGGGCCAAAAACGGCTTACGGCCCGGTATTTTATCACGAAATGCAGCTCTGGGCGAATCGGGGGTACTTTGTATTCTTCTGCAACCCCAAGGGCTCCGACGGGCGGGGCAACGCCTTTATGGACATCCGGGGGGCCTACGGACATACGGATTATGAAAATATCATGGACTTTACCGACGCGGTGCTTGCCCGCTATCCCCAGATCGACCGGACGAGGTTGGCCGTCACCGGCGGCAGCTACGGCGGATTCATGACCAACTGGATCATCGGGCATACGGACCGGTTCGCCTGTGCCGCCTCCCAGCGCTCCATTTCCAACTGGCTGAGCTTCTACGGAGTTTCCGACATCGGCACTTATTTTGCCGGAGATCAGTGCGACGGAGATATTTACGACAGCCCGGAAAAGCTCTGGGAGCTGTCGCCCCTCAAGTATGCCGCACAGGTGAAAACGCCCACCCTGTTCATTCACTCCGATGAGGACTACCGCTGCCCGCTGGAGCAGGGACTGCAGATGTATACTGCCATTTCCAACCGGGGCGTCCCCGCAAGGCTCTGTATGTTCCGGGGAGAGAACCACGAGCTGTCCCGTTCCGGAAAACCCAAACACCGGATCCGCCGCCTGACGGAGATCACGGACTGGATCGAAAAATACACGAAGTAATTCTGAAGCCGCCGGAATCGACTGGTTCCGGCGGCTTTGGATATTATGGCGGCAGCGGGCTCGGAATAACACCGTGTCGGAATGCCCTTCTCAGTCGCACGAAGCGAAACAACCATCTGCTTTTCAAACGCAATTTTTCTTTTCCTTGCATTTTCCTGCCGGAAAGGGTATAATATCAGAAGATTCGGCGGCATGTGCCGGATCCCCGGAATGGGTCAATCCCAGCGGTACCAAGCCGCCGTAGACGGGCATGTTGCCGCCGGAGCCATTGGGGAAGAACCCCTGAGAAGGCCCCGGCTTATCCGGCGCCCGGAGTCGGAATACGGGAAATCTCCACAGACTCTTGGGGACAGTCCGGGGATTTGCCTTCCGCCTGTTTCCCCCGTTGCCGGGGGATTTTTTGTTGCCTGAAATCAGAATTTCGGACGTTGACAGCGGAGTGTTCCGAAGGAACTCCGTAACTGTCAACCCATATTTTTCCATTCAGAAAGGAGCAGTGTCCCATGGAGCGTGACGCGTTTTCCCGGTGCCATCCGGCTGTGTGCTTTTCCTATTTTGCGGCTGCCATTGGCTGCGGGATGGTGTTCCAGCATCCGGCGTATGTTCTGGCAAGCGTTCTGTGCGGAACGCTGTATACCTGCATCCTGTTTGGGAGAAAGGGACTTCTGCGGGTGCTGTCCATGCTTCCGCTGCCGGTTCTGACAGCGCTGCTGAACCCCCTCCTGAATCATCGGGGCAAGCATATTCTCTTTTTGTGCATGGGAAAGCCCTATACGCTGGAGGCGCTGAGCTACGGACTGGCGTTGGGGGGCATTTTTCTTGTCATGCTCATCTGGTTCGGCTGCTACAGCGAGGTGCTGACCAGCGATAAATTCACGGCCCTTTTTGGAAGTCTCCTGCCGTCCCTTTCCCTGCTGCTGGTGATGATCCTGCGGCTGATCCCTGCCTTCACCCGGAAAACCGGACAGATTCTGGACGCCCGGCGCGCCATCGGCATGGGGGCCGAGCAATCTTCATCGCTCAAAAGCAAGCTGCAAAGCGGCATGACGGTGCTTTCGGCTCTGACAAGCTGGGCACTGGAGGGCAGCATTATCACTGCCGATTCCATGCGCGCCCGGGGCTACGGGGCGGCCAAACGAACCAGTTTCCGGCTCTACCGGCTGACGGGGCAGGATGTTTTCCTGTTGGTGCTTACGGGGATGCTCTTTGCTGCGGTGCTTCTGTGCGGCGGAACCGGCGCAAGCTTCACCCCGGTCATGAAGATTCCGCCCCTTGGCTGGGGCTTTGGGGCATACTGCTGCCTGCTGCTGATCCCCGTGATCCTTGACTGGAAGGAGGCGCTCCTATGGCGCATATCCATATCGAAAATCTGACCTTTACCTACCCCGGCGCTGCCGCGCCTACGCTGCGGGATGTGTCGCTGGAAATCGCCCGGGGAGAGTTCCTGTTGCTGTGCGGACGTTCGGGCAGCGGAAAAACCACCCTTCTGCGGCACCTGAAGCCGTCCCTGACGCCATACGGGACCCGCGGCGGGGAAATCCTCTTTGACGGGAAGCCTTTGTCGGCGCTTTCCCAGAAAGAACAGGCATCCGGAATCGGCTACGTGATGCAGGACCCGCAGGCGCAGATCGTGACGGACAAGGTCTGGCATGAGCTGTCCTTCGGGCTGGAAAATCTTGGATGTGATCCGGCGGTCATGCGGCTGCGGGTGGCGGAAATGGCAAGCTTTTTCGGCATCCAGAACTGGTTCCACCGGGAGGTGTCCGAGCTGTCCGGCGGGCAGAAGCAACTCCTGAATCTGGCGTCGGTTATGGCCATGCAGCCGGAAATGCTGATTCTGGACGAACCCACCAGCCAGCTGGATCCCATTGCCGCCGGGGATTTTCTGAATACCCTGAAAAAAATCAATCGGGAGCTGGGCACCACGATTCTGATCACCGAGCACCGGACGGAGGATATTTTTGCCGCCGCGGACCGGGTCGCCGTGATGGAGCAGGGGACTTTGACTGCCCTCGGTACCCCCGGCGAGGTAGGGGAGACTCTGTACCGGAACAAAAGCCCCCTGTTTTCTGCCCTCCCGGCCCCGGTTCGAGTGTATTACGGCGTGAATTCCGGCGGACAGAGCCCCCTGACCGTTCGGGAGGGGCGGTCGTGGCTGTCCCGGGAGTTTCCCCGGGGCGCAGCGGTTCCGGCACTGCCGGAGACGGAACCTCCCTGCCTTTCCCGAAAGCCCGCACTGGAGATCCGGGAACTCTGGCTCCGGTACACCCGGGACGGGGCGGACGTACTGCGGGGACTGAACCTGACCGTACCGGAGGGAAGCCTGTTTGCAATTCTGGGCGGTAACGGAACGGGAAAATCCACGGCCATGAAGGCGGTCTGCGGCTTCCGGAAGGCATACCGTGGCTCCATCCGCATCCTCGGAAAGCGGCTGCAGGACTATCGGAACGGGGAACTGTTCCGGGGGACTCTCAGCATGCTGCCCCAGGACCCGGCCAGTCTGTTCGTAAAGGAGACCGTTGCCGAGGACCTGAAGGAAATGGGCGCGGAGCAGGCGGCAATCGACCGGATTGCCGGACTGTGCGGGATCACGGGGCTGCTGACGTCCCACCCCGCCGATCTTTCCGGCGGGGAATTGCAGCGGGCAGCCCTTGCCAAGGTGCTGCTGCGGAAGCCCCGGCTTCTGCTGCTGGACGAGCCCACCAAGGGCATGGACAGCGTATACAAAGCGGAGTTTGCGGGGATCCTCCGGAACCTGTGCCGGGAGAACGTGACGGTGGTCATGGTTTCCCACGATGTGGAGTTCTGCGCGGAGTATGCGGATCTGGTGGGCCTGTTTTTTGACGGACAGATGATTACCTCCGGAACCGCCCGAAGCCTGTTTTCCACCAACAGCTTTTACACCACGGCAGTCAGCCGTATGAGCCGGCACCTGTTCCGCAATTCCGTCACGGCAGAGCAGGCGGTGCGGCTGGTGCGGGAGAATCGGGAGGCGGAGCCGTGAAAAAAGCCGGTTGGTTTTCCGTTCTGACAATTTTTCTGCTGGTTCCCGGAACCCTGCTTCTGGCAAGGCATTTGCCCGGCAGACTGTACTACATCACGGCCACTGCGGTGATCGTGGAGATCATGCTTCCGTTTTTTGCCGCATTTGAAGCCCGCCGCCCCCAGCCCCGGGAGCTGGTGACGCTGGCAGTGATGGCGGCGCTTGCGGCGGTGTCCCGGGCGGCTTTCGCGTTCCTGCCCTACTGCAAGCCTCTGACGGGCATTGTGATGCTTACCGCCGTTGCCTTTGGGCCGGAGGCGGGATTCCTCACCGGGGCAATGGCGATTTTTGCCAGCAATTTCTTTTTCAGTCAGGGACCCTGGACGCCCTGGCAGATGTTTGCCTACGGTATGGCAGGATTCCTGGCAGGACTGGTGTTCCACGGACGTCCCAAATGGCAGAAACCGGTGGTTATGGCAGTGTTCGGTTTCCTGTCCCTGATGCTGATTGTGGGACCCATGCTGGACAGCTGCACGGTGTTTACCGTGCTGACCACCTTCACATGGAAGAGCGTGGCGGTGATTTACGGGCAAGGCGTGCCGGTAAACTTTGTCCACGGCCTCAGCACCGCCCTGACCCTTCTGATCCTTGGCAGACCCCTTCTGCGAAAGCTGGAGCGCCTGCAAACCAAATACGGCATGCTGGAAACTGACTGCCCCTCAAAAAGGAGATAATATGTGGTATCTTTCCACCATTGACCCCAGAGCCTGCGAACTGGCACAAAAGTACGGTCTGGGGGTGGAGATTGCGGAATTCTGTACCCCCTGGAATCTGGATGAAAACTTTGCGGAGACCGATGAGACTCTGAGCCGAAAGCTTACGGGCATCCGGAATCGGATCCTCCACGGCCCCTTTAACGAGCTGTTTCCCTGCGCCATTGACCCCAAGGCCCGAGCATTGGCCTTTGACCGGTTCCGGCAGACCATGACCCTCGCCCGGCGGTACGGCGCGGACAAGGCGGTGCTCCACGGCGGCTTCAATCCGCAGATGTATTATCCCTGCTGGTACACCGAGCAGTCGATTCTGTTCTGGAAAAGCTTCCTGCCGGAGATTCCTGCGGGAGTCACGGTGTGCGTGGAAAACGTACTGGAACCGACACCGGAGTCGCTTCTTGCCATTGCGGAAGGTGTGGACGATCCCGGACTCCGGCTGTGTCTGGACATCGGGCATGTGAACGCCTATTCCTCCGTTCCGGCAGAGGACTGGATCCGGGCATGGGGAAAGCGGCTTTCCCACCTGCACATCCACAACAACGACGGCACGGCGGACACCCACAGCCCTCTTTCGAAGGGTACGCTGGACATCCCCGGCCTGCTGCAAACGCTCCGGGAGGTATCTCCGGACGCAACCTGCACGCTGGAGCTTCCGGACGCGGAAGAAAGTGTCCGTTTTCTGGCAGAAAAAGGGGAATTCCGCAATGAATTTCCAAATGCATTCCGATAGGATGCGAAGGGGTGTTGGCAAAAATACACGCTGTCCCTCCGAAATCCATCGGGGTGCCGTGTGACAAATTTCAAGGATATGGAAGAGAGGAAGTGTCCCAAGTGGAACTTTTATCGTTGCTGCGATCCATTACCCCGCCGGATGAGGCGGCAATGACGACTGCCCGGCACCGGCAGGCGCAGCTTGCCAAGCCTCCCGGAAGTCTGGGCGTTCTGGAGGACCTGTCCGTCCAACTGGCGGGCATTACGGGAAAGGTGCAGAACCGGGTGGACCGCACCCATCTGCTGGTGTTCGCCGCCGATAACGGTGTGGTGGCAGAGGGGGTTTCCAGCGCACCCCAGTCCGTTACTTTGCAGCAGACCGTGAACCTGACCCGTGCCAAAACGGGCGCTTCCGTTCTGGCCAAAGCCTTTGGCTGCGGCATTACGGTGTGCGACGTGGGTGTGAACGCGGAAATCCCCACGGACGCGGTGCTGAACCGGAAAATTGCCTACGGTACCCGGAACATGGCAAAAGAGCCTGCCATGACCCGGGAACAGGCGGAAAAAGCCATCCTGACCGGGGCGGAGCTTGCCATGGCCACGGAAGCCGATGCCCTCGGCATCGGGGAAATGGGCATCGGCAACACGACCACCTCTTCCGCGGTGCTCTCCGTTCTGCTGTCCCTGCCGGTGGAGGAGGTTACCGGGCGGGGCGGCGGCGTAACGGACGAGGCATTTGCGAAGAAAAAGCAGGTGATTCTGACAGCCATTGCCCGGAACCGCCCGAACCCCCAGGACCCGGTGGACGTGCTGGCCAGGGTAGGCGGTTTCGACCTTGCCGCCATGTGCGGCGCCTTTCTGGGAGCGGCGGCGTCTCACCGTCCGGTGGTGATCGACGGATTTATTTCCGCCGCGGCGGCTCTCTGCGCCGTCCGGATGTGTCCGGCGGTGCGGTACTATCTGGTTTCCAGCCATGCTTCCTTTGAGATCGGCTATGAAAAGGCCATGGAGGCCATGGGCCTGAGACCCATGCTGCTGCTGGGTATGCGGCTGGGGGAGGGCAGCGGATGCCCGCTGGCGTTTCAGATCCTGAAGGGGGCCTGCGCCGTCATGAACGACATGGCGACCTTCGATCAGGCGGGCATCAACGACGACTATCTGGATGAGATTCGAAAGGGTGACAAGTTCACGGTATGACGGTTTTGATCGTGGGAGGCTCCAAGAGCGGAAAATCCTCTCTTGCCCAGAACGTGTGCGCCGAGCTTGCGGGGGATGGACCTCTGTACTATCTGGCGACCATGATCCCTCAGGATGGGGAGGATGAGGCCCGGATCGCCCGGCATATTGAGGACCGGGCGGGCATGGGCTTCGAGACGCTGGAGCAGGGGAGAGACCTGACCGCCGTTTTGTCCCGGGCGGAAAAAAACGGCACCTTCCTGCTGGACAGCGTCACCGCTCTGCTGAGCAACGAGTTTTTCCCCCGGGAGAAAAACTATGAACCGGATCCCGCGTCCGGACAGCGGGTGGCGGAGGACATCTGTACCCTGAGCCGGCAGGTCCGGAATCTGGTGGTGGTGGCGGACGATCTGTTCCGGGACGCGGCACGGTATGATCCGGTCACCCAGAGTTACCGGAAAGCACTGGCGGATATTCTGCGGCGGGTTGCCCGGGAGGCGGACACCGTGGCGGAAATGTCCATGGGGAACCTGACGGTTTTCAAAGGAGGAAATCTCAAATGCTTCTGTGGCTGAAAGCGCTGGGTATGTGTCAGAGCATGTTCTGCGCCATTCCCTGCTTCTGGCACGGCTGGGATGAGCGGGCGCGGGGAAAAATGCTCCTGTGCCTGCCCTTTGTAGGGCTGGAGATCGGACTGCTCTGGTGGGGGGCGGGGATTCTGAGCCGGTTTCTTTCGCCCCTTCTGGGAGCGGCGGTGCTGGCGTTTTTCCCGTGGATCGCTACGGGCGCGCTCCACCTGGACGGATTTCTGGATGTGGTGGACGCGGTACGTTCCTGTCGGAATCTGGAACGGCGGCGGGAGATCCTGAAGGATTCCCATGTGGGTGCCTTTGCGGTCATCGGCTGCATGCTGCTGGGCATCAGTCAGTATGCAGCCTGTGCCAGTCTGGGTTCTGCCCCGTTGGGACTGCTGGTGTGGATTCCGGCGGTGAGCCGGTGCTGTTCGGTGCTGGCGGTGAACGGACTTGCCCCCATGCAGACCAGCCAGTACGCCGGACAGACCCATAAACCGGGGGATCTGGTGTTCCCCGCTGCGGTGCTCCTGCTGCTGCTTGGCAGCTGTGCGGCGCTGTACCGCCTGTGGGCGCTGGTGCTGCTGGGAGAGCTGGCGGTTTACGCGCTGGTACTGCGCCGGAGCTACCGTGCCCTCGGCGGCATGAACGGAGATATTTCCGGCTATTGCCTGACCCTCAGCGAGCTTGCCGCCTGCGCTGCCATGGCGGTGGGCGCATCCCTGTAAAGGAGGAATCCGGAATGAAGCTGATCATCGGCGGAGCATTTCAGGGGAAAATCCAATTTGCCAAAACCCGCTTCGGACTTTCGGAAGCAGATATTTTCCGCTGTGACGGAACCGACATCGACTTTTCCAGACGGTGCATTGCCCATCTGGAAGCCTATACGGACGCCTGTGCCCGGGAAAACCGGGATCCGGCGGCTCTGTTTCGGGAAAATCCGGACAAATGGAAGGACAGCGTCCTGATTTTGGGGGATATTTCTGCCGGGGTTGTCCCCATGGACCCGGAGGTCCGGCGGTGGCGGGAGGAAAACGGAAAATTCGGCAGATACCTTGCGGAGAACGCGGAGGCAGTCTACCGGGTCTTCTGCGGATTGGAGCAGAGAATCCGATGATTTACCTGATCCGGCACGGTAAGACCCGTGCCAATGAAGCCCATCTGTACTGCGGAAGCACAGACCTGCCCCTGTCGGAGGCGGGAAAAGCGGAGCTGGTAAAGCTGCATTACGGGGTCACGCCGGAACGTTTCCTCACCAGCGGCATGCGGCGGACAAACGAGACTCTGCGGATCCTCTTTGGAGACGTGCCCTTTACCCCCGTTCCGGAATTCCGGGAAGTGGACTTCGGCGCTTTTGAAATGCACAGCTACGAGGAACTGCGGGAAAACGCCAGCTATCAGCGCTGGATCACCGGGGACAACGAGAAAAATGTCCCCCCCGGCGGAGAGAGCGGCGCCAGAATGACGGCCCGGGTCACGGCGGCCTTTTCTGCCCTCCGGCAGCTGCCGGGAGACACGGTGCTGGTGACCCACGGCGGTGTGATCGCCGCCATCATGGCGTTTTGCTTCCCGGAAGAAAACAAAACCCGCTATCAGTGGCAGCCCGCCCCCGGCCACGGCTATGTACTGGAAGAAAACACCTACCGGGTGCTGTGAGCCGGAGGGAGCGCCGGGAGTGCTTTGTACGACAGCATGTGGTTAGAGTAAATGTTACCTTGCCGTAAACCCTTTGCTCAGCAGGTGCAGGAGCCCTTCCGTCTGGGCGGCCTGCCGTTCTGCCATGCAGACAAATACCATGCCGAATTCCGGATCGGGGGTCATCCCGGCGTAGTTCCGGTACGCCCTCCGGCAGCGTGTCAGCATATCGGGCAGGGAGAAACGCGCCGGTCCGGCGGTCCGCCGCGGCGGAGTCAGCCCGGCGCTCAGCAGCATCCCCCGCAGACAACCGCCGTTCTGTGCCTCGCGGTCTGCCAGCGCACACAGGGTTTCCCGTTCCGTCCCCCGGGCGGCGGCAGCCTGTGCCCGGAACCACGCCTCCGTTTCCAGAGAATCCAGAAGCCAGCCCCGCAGGGGCGCCCGGGGAATTACCGGCTCCCGATTGACCCGTTCCCAAACCGTTTGCTGCTCCATTTGAAACCATCCCTTTCCCGGGCAAACCCGTTTTTCCAATTTATCCATGCCGGTCCGAAAAAGTTCCATTTTGGGGCTTTCTTTTTTCACTCATTTGTGCTATTATTAGAAAAAACTACCCTGCACCATGTTCGGGGCAGGAAGATGGAGCGATGAATATGCCGAGAACCAGCGATAAAGCCGAATTGATCATGGAATATGTAAACCAATTCGTGCAGGAGAACGGATATGCCCCCTCCGTCCGGGAAATCGGCGAGGCGGTGGGACTCCGGTCCACGGCCTCCGTCAGCTATCATCTGCGGAATTTGCAGGAGCGGGGGGAACTGCGTTCTCCCGGCGTGAAGGGACGCAAGCGGGCGCTGATCACCAATGCCCGCCCCGGGGAGATCCCCATTGTGGGCGTAGTGACGGCGGGACTGCCGATCCTTGCTGTGGAGAACCGGGAGGGGAGCATGCCCTGGAAGGATCCGGACTGCTTTGCACTGCGGGTCCGGGGAGAGAGCATGATCGGTGCGGGTATTCTGGACGGGGATAAGGTCATCGTCCGTCCCCAGCCCACTGCGGATGACGGGCAGATCGTAGTCGCCCGTCTGGGGGACGAGGCCACGGTGAAGCGTCTCCGCCGCCGGCACGGAGAGGTCTGGCTCATGCCGGAAAACGACGCCTTCTCGCCCATTGACGGCACCGAGGCGGAAATCATCGGTATTGTGAAGGCGGTTGTCCGGGAGTATTAAGGCAACACCGCACAATTGCGTCTGCGGGTCTCCGCCGTCTTTTTGCCGAATTGCGCGGTGCTGCCTTAAAATCTTTCCGGTACGGAAAAAAGTTCTTGACAAACGGACAAGGATGGTGTATAACCAGTACAACATCCACAAACCGAAGAAGCGGAAGTAAAGCTGACAGCGCATCCACAGAGAGTCCGGCAGAGCTGAGAGCCGGGCGAAAAGCGGATCAGCAAATGGACCGCCGAGGGCAGGGGGAACGGGGAAGCCCAAGTATCTTCTGACGCAGTGCCGGCGTTATGAGGCAGACAGCGTGTTGGCGCTGGACGAGGCGGTCGGGGTTTATCCCGGCAAGCAAGGTGGTACCGCAGAAATCATATTTTCTGTCCTTGCTCTCCCAGATGGGGAGAGCAGGGATTTTTTTATTTTCGAAAGGAAGTGGCAGCATGAGACAGCCGGGCAGACGATGGCGCCGGAAAGCTGAATCCATCCAACCAAATCATCTGAATCAAGGAGAAATTATTATGAAAAAACTGTTTTGCGCTGCGCTTTCCGTACTCATGTCCCTGTCCCTGCTGGCCGGTTGCGGGGCAGCCCCCAAAAACGACGGTTCCAAAAAGGTCGCTATTGTCCAGCAGCTGGATCATTCCTCTCTGGATGAAATCCGTCTGGCTGTGGAAGCGGAGCTGGACCGTCAGGCAAAGGAAACGGGCGTTTCGGTGAGTTACACGGAGTTCAACGGGCGCAACGATACCACCCTGCTGAATCAGATCGGCGCGCAGGTGGTTTCCGACGGCTATGATCTGATCATCCCCATTGCCACTACCGCAGCTCAGTGCATGGTTACCGCTGCCGAGGGTAAGGATATTCCCATCGTTTACGCGGCCATTTCCGATCCCGCCAGCGCGGGCCTTACCGGGCTTTCCAATGTGACCGGTACCTCCGACGCGCTGAATACTACCTTCCTGCTGGATATGATGCTGGCAGTGCAGCCTGAGGTGAAGACTGTTGGCCTGCTGTATTCCAAGTCCGAAATCAACTCCGAGATGCCCATCGCCGAAGCAAAGGCATATCTGGACAGCAAGGGCATTGCCTGTCTGGAAAAGAACGGCAACACGGCAGACGAGATCATCGCTGCCGCCAACGATCTGGTGGGGCGTGTGGACGCGGTGTTTACGCCCACGGACAATGTGGTCATGGCATCCGAGGCGGCAATTTCCGAAGTTCTGAACAATGCGGGAATTCCCCATTACACCGGCGCGGATTCCTTTGTCCAGTCCGGCGCGTTTGCCACCTGCGGCGTGAACTACACGGAGCTTGGTACCTGCACCGCCGCCATGGCAATGGACATTCTGGCAGGCGGCGCGGTTCCGGAGTTCCATGTGATGGACGGCGGCATTATCACCGTGAATAAGGCCTCTGCCGCCAGGCTGGGACTGGATTATTCTGTATTCTCCGATATGGCAGGCACCGTAGTGGAAGTGGGAGAATAAAACATAACGTGCGATGTACCCATGGCTCTCCCGGCGCGGAAGCTATGGACTTCGCCTGCGAAAATCCTGGATTTTCAAATTTGCAGTATGGGAGGAAACAACATGCTTTCAGGTGCGGTGATTCTCAGCGCGATGGAGCTGGGGTGCATTTACGCGCTGGTGGCGCTGGCGCTGCTGCTCAGCTTCCGGATCCTGAATATTGCGGATATGACGACGGATGGTTCCTTTACACTGGGCTGCGCCGTATCCGCGACTCTTGCGGTGGCGGGCCATCCGATTCTGGCGCTTCCTGCCGCCATGCTGGCAGGTGCCGCCGCGGGCTGTATTACTGCCGCACTCCAGACAAGGTTCCGGATCCCCTCCATTCTGGCAGGGATTATTACCAATACGGGACTGTACACCGTGAATCTTGCGGCAATGGGCTTTTCCTCCAATGTGAACCTGCTGCGGAACGATACGGTGTTTACGCTGCTGAAGCCCCTGCTGGGCGGCGGTTACCGGCTGATTCCGTCGGCACTGATTGCAATCCTTGCGGCCGCCATGCTGGTGTTGTTCCTGAAAACCCGGTTGGGTCTGTCCATCCGGGCAACGGGAGATAATCCGGATATGGTCCGGGCAAGCTCCATCAACACCGGCTTTACCATTACCGTGGGACTGTGCCTGTCCAATTCTCTGACGGCCCTGTCCGGCGCACTTCTGGCCCAGTACCAGAAAACGGCGGACATCAATCTGGGCAACGGCATGGTTATCATCGGTCTGGCGTCCCTCATTATCGGCGAAAGCCTGTTCCCGAAGGGAAAGCTCTGGATGAAGGCGGCGGGTGCGGTGATCGGCTCCCTGCTGTACCGGTTTATTCTCGCCATAGCCCTGCGGCTGGATCTGCCCAGTGAATGCCTGAAGCTGATTTCCGCCGTGATCGTGGCCCTCGCCATCGGGCTCCCGGCACTGAAAAAGGGGAGGAATGCAGGATGCTGACGCTGACCAATCTTCGCAAGACCTTTGCCCCCGGTACCGTCAATGAAAAAACGGCGCTGGATGGGATCAATCTGCATCTGGCCCCCGGGGATTTCGTTACGGTTCTGGGCTCCAACGGCGCGGGAAAGAGCACCCTGTTTTCCGCCATCGCGGGAAGCATTCGACCGGATACCGGTTCCGTGGTGCTGGATGGCGTGGACGTGACGGCACTGCCGGATTTTCGGCGGAGCAAATACATCGGGCGGCTCTTTCAGGACCCGCTGAAGGGCACGGCGCCCAATATGACCATCGAGGAAAATCTGGCCCTTGCCTATCTGCGTTCCTCCGAACGGCACTCCGGCTTCTCCATGATCTCCGCCCGGGATCGGAGCAATTTCCGGCAGCAGCTTTCCCGGCTGGGGCTGGGACTGGAGGACCGGATGGACAGCCCGGTGGGACTCCTTTCCGGCGGCCAGCGTCAGGCACTGACCCTGCTGATGGCGACTCTTGTGACACCCAAGCTTCTGTTGCTGGATGAACACACCGCGGCGCTGGACCCGGCTACAGCGGAAAAGGTGCTGGAGCTGACCCGCAGCATTACGGCGGAGCATTCCATTACCTGCATGATGATCACCCACGATATTTCCGCGGCCCTGAGCCTCGGAAACCGGACGATCATCATGCATGCCGGAAAAATTGCCGGGGAGCTGACGGGGGAGGAGCGGGAAAATCTGGACGAAGCCCAGCTTCTGGAGGTTTTCCGCCGCTTCCGCTTGAATGACGACCGCCTCCTGTTCCGGGAAACCGAATGATTGAACGCCCCGCCTGAAAACGGTGGGGCGTTGGTGCTGCGGAGAAAATGTAAATTGGAGTTTCGTGGCGTGCACTCCGAACAGCATTGCCATTCCAGGACAGTTGCGCAGTGGTGTGGGAATCTCCCGAATGAATGGTATCACGGAACGATGTGCATCAAAAGCTGCCCCTGCACAGGCGAACGGAACGCAATTGTTCCCCTGTCCCATTCAACGGGGAGATTCTACCAGAGGCATTCCCTTCGGTCCCGAGCCAGCGTGTGCTGCTCCTCGGAATGACACCGTGTCGGAACGGCCCTCACAGTCACGGCGTTCCGCCGCGACAGCTCCCCTAAAGAGGGAGCCAGGGGTGCTTCGCGCTGATATGATAACTTCCCGTTTATCTTTTCCGCGGGAAATGATTCGATGCCCTTGAGATTTGGTCTTCCGGCAACGGATGCGTGGAATCTGAGTATTTGCGCACCAGACCGGGGTGACTGGAAAATGTGGACAGGAAGCACCCTCTCATATCCGGAATTGCGGCCTTATCTCCGGGACGACCTTTTGTTTTCTACAAAAAGGAAAGAGGAATTCTGTGCAAGGCTACAAAAGTGTCGAAAATGTGAAAATTCTATTGACAATGAAACCTGAGTGTGGTCTAATAGATGCAGACAGGAATGTTACTCTTCGAGGCATGACCGGTTTGAGCCTGTGCGGTTTGACGGTTGCCCCGAAGTTTTTTCATTTTACGGCGGGGGATTCGATCGGTATGAGAGCGGTAAAGAGAATCAATAACAATTTTGTCCTCTGCGTGTCCAAAGACGGAAAAGAGTTTGTTGCCCGGGGAAAGGGGATCGGCTTTCGGGAGTTCCCCTATGAGCTGAGCATCCGGGATGTGGAGAGAACCTATTATGGTGTAGACCCCGCGTCCTATTCTCTGATCAATGAAATTGAGGAAGTTTTTCTGGAAATCGCGGCAAGCATTGTGGATCAGGCAAACCGGGAATCTTCGGAGCCCTATGCCGCGAATGTGATCTTTACACTGGCGGACCATCTGAGCTTTGCGGTGGAGCGGCACAGGCGTGCAATCATGATCCGACTGCCCATGGTATACGACGTGGCGTATCTGTACGAGAAAGAATATAACATTGGGCAGTACGGGCTGAAGCTGATCGGAAAACGGCTGGGGGTTTGGCTTCCCGATGAGGAAGCTGCCTATATTGCGCTTCACCTGATCAATTCCAAGTTCCGGCAGACCTCGCAGGAGCTTTCCGATGAAGAGACGATTGCGGAAATCACAAGGGTTCTGGAGCGGGAGTATGATCTGGTGATTGACACCACGGATTTCAATTATTCCAGGTTTGTTTCCCATATGCATTATCTGCTCAAGCGGGGACGGGAAAATACCATGATCCAATCTGACAACGACGCGATTTTTGCCGCTACGAAGGAATCCTTTCCCAAGGCGTATCAGGCGGCGCAGAGCGTGTGCCGGTATCTGCTCTCGGTTTCGGGAATCGACCTGTCAGAGGAAGAACAACTATACCTGATGATGCACATCAACCGATTGTGCACCCGGGAGGAATGTTACCAGTAATGTGGGCATGACCTCAAATGCGCAGCGTAGCCTGCCGCGCATTTGGGGTTTTCTTATTTCATACAGGTTTTCCGCAATGATGCGCACATTGTTGGGAAGCCGGAAAATAAAAAAGGAGACAGTAAAATGGCAAAGAAAAATTATGATGGGCTTGCCCGGCAGATCCTGCAATTTGTCGGCACCAGAGAAAATGTGACCCATGTCTTTCACTGCATCACAAGATTGCGTTTTGAGGTAAAGGACAAGGACCTTGTTGAAATTGAAAAGCTGAAAGAAATGCCTGAGGTGATCGGCGCGCAATGGTCCGGCGATCAGCTGCAAATCATCATCGGAAACACTGTCGGTGAGGTTTACCAAGCGCTGTGCAGTCTGGGCGGCTTTGAAGCCATGGCACAGATCAATGAAAATCTGGACGGAAGGAAAAAGTTTTCCCTGAATACTCTGTTTGAGACACTGTCTGCCTGCATTGTCCCGGTCATTCCCGCAATGTGCGGCTCCGGCCTGATCAAGGGCATTCTGATCGCCCTGACCACCTATGGCCTGATCGATACCAGCACCGGGTTGTACATCGTCCTGAATGCCATCGGTGACGCAACCTTTTACTATCTGCCCTTCCTGGTTGCTTTCAGCGCCGCAAAGAAGTTCAACACCAATCCGGTGCTCGCCATGGTCCTTGCGGGACTGTATCTGCATCCCACCATTGCCGCACTGGCAAAGCAGGACATCAGCGTGCTGGGAATTCCCATGCACATTCTGAACTATTCGTCTACCGTGTTCCCCATTGTCCTGTCCGTCTATGTGATGAGCTTTGTTCACCGCTTCTTTGAAAGCAAGATCCCATCCGCTGTCCGTATGGTCTTTGCGCCCCTCTTTACCCTTTTCATTATGGCGCTTCTTTCTCTTGGACTGATCGGGCCCATCGGCTATTACATCGGCTACTATCTGGCACAGGCAATCAACTGGCTGTTTGGCGTCGCCCCGGCACTGGCAGGGGCGATTCTTGGGGCAATTCGTCCGTTGGTCATTCTGACCGGCATGCAGACCGTATTTTCTCCCCTGATCGCGAACAACATTGCGGTCATGGGCTATGATGTGATCTCTCCCGTCCACACCGCGGCGACCATGGCGGCAGCCGGTATCTGTCTCGGCGCATTCCTGAAGGCAAAGAGCCGGGACGATAAAAACTCTTATCTGAGCTTCTTTATCTCCGCCTTCATCGGTATTACGGAGCCCGCACTCTACGGTCTGGCGTTCCGCTATAAGAACATGCTGGCGGCGCTCATGATCGGCGGCGGAATTTCCGGTGCGCTGTCCGCGATCCTCGGCGTGAAAAAGTACGCCTCCGGCATGCCCTCCTGGATCACCTTCCCCGCCTACGGCGACACCATGGGGAAAATGTTTATCAGTGTCGGCGTGGCGCTGATCGTTACGACGGTTTTCGCGGTGGTCCTTGGCTTCGGAAAAGAAAAGGGAGGAAAGGCAGAATGAGCGGCTTCCCGGAAAATTTCCTGTGGGGCGGCGCAACCGCTGCTTCCCAGGTGGAAGGCGCTTTCCGTGAGGGCGGAAAAGGACTGGATACCTCCGACTGCCGTTCCGGGAACTTTGGCGTTCCGACGGTAGACAAGATTAAATGGAAGTATCGCCTGATGACGACCTCCCGCTTTCAAAAGGCTTTGTCTGAGGAGGGACTGGGAGAATATCCGTTCCGTTGGGGCTCCGACCAGTATCACCACTATCGGGAGGATATTGCATTGCTGGCGGAAATGGGGCTGAAAATCTACCGTATGTCCATTTCCTGGGCGCGGATTTTTCCAACCGGAGAAGAGGAAACGCCAAACGAGGAAGGGCTTCAGTACTACCGAAACGTCTTTGCCGAGTGCCGGAAATATGGGATCAGGGTTTATTGCACGATCCTTCATTACAGCGTTCCCGTGAATCTGGTGCAGAAATACGGCGGCTGGTGGAACCGGAAATTTGTTGACTGCTATGTGCGGTATGCAAAGACTCTGCTGGAGAATTTCCATGATGATGTGGAGATCTGGCTTCCCTTCAACGAGATCAACGCAACCATGTTTCATCCGTATAACGGGTGCTGTCTGATTCTTCCGGATGAATGTGCCCAGTGGAAAAATCCTTTTGAAAAGTCCATGGACAAAATCTATCAGGCGGCGCACAACCAGTTTGTTGCCAATGCCCTGACGGTAAAAGCGGCCCATGAGATCGATCCCGGGATCCGGGTTTCCGCCATGATTGCATGGTTCTGCCCCTATCCATCCAGCTGCAATCCCGTGGAAACTTTGATGGCAATCAGGCAGCAACAGGAGGAGTGCTGGTTCTTTACGGATGTGCTTTCCAGAGGCTATTATCCCCGGTATATGGAGAATCGGTTCCGGCAGATGAATATCCACATCCACATGGAGGAAGGCGATCTGGAGCTTTTGCGGGAGAATACGGTGGATATGATTTCCTTTTCCTATTACTTTTCGTCCGTTGCCACGGTGAACCCGGACTGGCCCAAAACGGACGGGAATCTGAAACGTGCCAACGTAAACCCTTACCTCCACAGAAGCGAGTGGGGCTGGCAGATCGATCCCATGGGGCTCCGTGTTACGCTGAACTGGATGTATGACCGTTATCAGAAACCGATTTTCGTTGCCGAAAACGGCTTGGGGGCAAAGGATGTGGTGGAAAAGGACGGCTCCATCCATGACCCTTACCGGATCGATTATTTCCGCCAGCATATCAAGGCCATGGAAGCGGCCATTGCTGACGGAGTAGACCTGATCGGCTATACATGGTGGGGAATTTTCGATCTTGTTTCCTGCGGCACGGTAGAAATGACCAAGCGTTACGGCATGATCTATGTGGACTGCGATGATGAAGGAAAGGGAACGTTTCGGCGAATCAAAAAGGATTCGTTCTACTGGTACCAGAAGGTCATTGCCTCCAACGGAGAAGATCTGGAATAACGTTTCCGGACGGAAACAATCGTCCCCGGAGAGTTCTTTCCTCCGGGGACGAAGAAAAGCCTGCCCCGTGGTTTGCTGCCAGGCGGGCTGCGGTATCTTTCCCGGACATGCGAAAGCGCCCGCTGCCGTTTGGCAGCGGGCGCGGGGAATCTGAGCTGTGTGGGCCCCAGCTTGGGTTTGATCGGAAGGGGGCGGACGGAGTACGCCCCGTCCACTATTCAGATTTTACTTGCAGAGCTTCTTGAATTCGTCGGCAACAAACTGAACCTTGGTTCCGATGATGACCTGAACGCTGGTCTTGCCCGGACGGATCACGCCGGCAGCACCGGAGGACTTGATCTTCTTCTCGTCCACCAGCAGGCGGTCCTTCACCTCGAGGCGCAGACGGGTGGCGCAGTAGTCGATGGAGGAAATGTTTTCCTTGCCGCCGCAGCCTTCCAGAATGGTCTGAGCCATAGCGGTGAAGTCATTGGTAGCCAGCTCGATCTTCAGCTCGTCTTCCTGATCGTCCTCACGGCCGGGGGTCTTCAGATCCCACTTCTTGATGGCAAACAGGAACACCAGATAGAACACGACGAGGGCGACGGCGCCGATGGGCAGAATCAGCCAGGTCTTGGCAGCTGCGGGCAGCTGTGCGGACAGGATCAGGTCGATGGCACCGGCGGAGAAGCAGAAGCCGCCGCGGAAGCCCAGCGCTACGGTAACGGCGGCGAATACACCGTACAGCAGAGCGTAGATCAGGTACAGGCCGGGAGCCAGGAACATGAACGCGAACTCAAAGGGCTCGGTCAGACCCAGCAGGAAGGAAACGAGGGCGGCGGAGCCGATGATGCCGATGGTGACCTTCCGCTTGTTGGGCTTCGCGGTGCGGATCATGGCCAGAGCGGCGCCGGGAACACCGAACATCATGCAGGGGAAGAAGCCGGCCATGTACATGCCCAGGCTCCAGCTGACATCCGCGGAGGTCTCACCGGCCCAGTAGTGGGACAGGTCGCCCAGACCGATGGTGTCAAACCAGAACACGTTGTTCAGCGCATGGTGCAGGCCGGTGGGGATCAGCAGACGGTTCAGGAAAGCGTAGATGCCGACACCGACGTAGTCCAGCTTGGCAATGCCCTGACCCAGAGCGACCAGAGCGCCGAAGACCACGGGCCACACCAGCAGCAGGATGGCGGAAACGACAATGGAAGTCAGGCCGGTGACAATGGCAACGGAGCGCTTGCCGCTGAAGAACGCCAGCACGTCAGGCAGCTGGGTGTTCTTGAACTTGTTGTAGCAGGTAGCGCCGATCAGGCCGGAGACGATGGCGATGAAGGGGTTGGCGATCTTGTTGAACGCAACCACGTTGGTCTCAGACTCCACCATCTTGGGGAACAGGGTAGAAACCGTACCGGTGTTCAGCAGGGTGGTGATCATCAGCCAGGAAACGAGACCGGCCAGAGCGGAAGTACCGTCGCCGTCATCGGACATGCCGACGGCAACGCCGATTACGAACAGCAGGGCGATGTTGTCGATCAGGGCGCAGCCGGCCTTGATCAGGAAAACGCCGAGAACATAGGCAAAGCCGGAAGTTGCGCCGGCAGCACCCATGGCGGCGGGAGCCAGAGCATAGCCCAGGCCGGTCAGAATGCCGCAGATAGGCAGTGCGGCGACCGGCAGCATCAGGGACTTGCCCAGCTTCTGCAGGAATTTCATCATAGAATTCTACCTCCAAAAAATAATGGGGACGCGTTATAAATCACAGCCGCCGGCCCACGACGGATGCGAGTTACCCATGGTAAATAAAAAACAGAAATATACAAAAAAATACATATTTCCCAAGAAATCTACACCCAGAGTATAGCACATTCCCACGGGGGTTGTCAAACCGCTGCTTTGCGAAAATTCCTGTTTTCGATGAAAAATGAATGCCGATTTGTGAAGTTTGCAATTTATAACGACTGAAATATGAACGAAATGTTTCGAAAATATGTCTTTTCGAAACAAAAGCAGCGCCCGAAAAAAATTTTCGGGCGCTGCTGAATTGTGATAAGAAATTGATAAATTCCGTCGTGGGCGAACAGATGTATCAGCCTGCGAGAAACCGGGTCAGGAACTCCCGGGTCCGGGGCTGCTGCGGGTTCTCAAAAAGGGACTTCGGGTCGCCCTCCTCGCAAATCACCCCGTCTGCCATGAACACCACATGGCTGCTCACGTCCCGGGCAAAGGCCATCTCGTGGGTGACCACGATCATGGTAGTGCCCTCCTGTGCCAGGTCCCGCATGACGGACAGGACCTCGCCCACCATTTCGGGGTCCAGCGCGGAGGTTGGCTCGTCAAAGAGCAGCAGCTCCGGATTCATGGCCAGCGCCCGGGCAATGGCTACCCGCTGCTTCTGCCCGCCGGAGATCTGCCGGGGGCGGGCATGGATATAGGGGGCCATGCCGACCTTTTCCAGATACTTCATGGCATTGGCTTCCGCCTCGTCCTTTTTGATGCCCAGCACCCGGATCTGTCCGACCATGCAGTTTTCCAGCACGGTCATGTTGGCAAACAGGTTGAAGGACTGGAATACCATGCCTACGTGGGTGCGGTACTCGGCGGCATTGACGCCCCGTCCGTTGACCTTCTTTCCATGGAAGAGAATGTCCCCGGAGGTGGGGGTCTCCAGCAGGTTGATGCACCGGAGCAGGGTGGACTTGCCGGAGCCGGAGGCGCCGATGATGCAGGTCACATCGTTTTTGGAGACGGAAAAGTCAATATCTTTCAGAACGGCGTTGGCGCCAAAGGATTTGGACAGGTGCCGTACCTGTAAAATCGGTTCTGCCATCTCAGCGGTCCCCCCTTGTACTGAAGTTGCGGTTTTTGGCGGCTTCCCGGAATTCCCGGCTCTGCTCGTCAAAGTTGCTGCCCTTGCCGGGGTGGTTCAGCATTCCGGCCGTGGGGGCCAGAGAATCCACGGAGGCAAGGCTGTAGCTGTCGTCTCCGTCCAGCTTCTTTTCCCACAGCCGCAGCAGGAGCGAAGCGGTCAGAGTCATGCACAGGTAACCCACCATTTCAATCACGGCGGAGGGGAAATACAGGTAGGTGGCACCCACCGCCGCCCGGTGGACGGCGAAGAACTCCGTAAAGGAAATGATGAACATGACGGAGGTGTCTTTAACGTTGATGATGTAGTTGTTGCCGATCTGGGGCAGAATGTTCCGCAGCGCCTGAGGCAGGATCACATAAAACATGGTCTGCCAGTGATTCATGCCGATGGCCTTGGCACCTTCGGTCTGACCGGGATCAATGGATAGAATGCCGCCCCGGACGGTTTCCGCCATATAGGCGCCGGTGTTGACGGATACGACCAGAATCGCTGCCAGCCAGACACTGTGAAACTGAATGGCGTTGCCGGAGAAGTAGGGCAGACCGTAGTACACAAATACGGCCTGCAGTACCATGGGGGTACCCCGGAAAACCTCCACATAGATCCGGATGATCCCCCGAATCAGGGCGAGAAAGAAACGCTTTACGGGGTTATCGGTGGGGGCGTGGGGGATGGTCTGCAAAATGCCGCAGATGAAGCCGATCACGCAGCCGATGACGGTGGCGGTCAGGGCAAGCAGCAGGGTGTTTCCCATGCCGCGGAAGTAAGAGACCCGGTACCGGGACCAGAGCGTTGCAATATCCGCGCCCAGCTGGACAAAACGGTTCAAGCTGTTCTACTCCTTTCGGCTCATTCGCCCACGGGCTGAATGGCGATGGCCTGCTCCATGAGGGCATTGAAATCGTCGGCGGTCATGGTGGAGAGCACCTTGTTAATGGCGTCTACCAGAGCGGTGTTGCCCTTCTTTACGGAAATGCCGATGTTCACGTTCTCATCCCGGACCTCCTGGCTGAACTGAAAATCGCCGTCGGTGCCGGAGAAGTCCAGAATCTTCATGTCGGGATAGGCGGCCAGCGCACCCTGAGCGGTGGGCATGTCGGTGCAGATGAAGTCCACGGTGTCGGTCTCCAGCGCCATCAGCATGGCGGGGGCAGTCTCGGCGGCGGGCTGAATCTGGGCGCCGGTGATCTGGGGCAGACACTGGTCATACCAGATGGTGGCGATCTGAGCGGTGCAGCGGCCGCCGGCAAGATCGGCAATGGAGGCGGCGTTTGCGTAGGGGCTGTCCGCCTTGGTCACGCAGACGATGGTGGCGTAGAAGTAGGGACCGGCAAAGTCGACCTGCTGTGCCCGGTCGGCGGTCATGGACTGACCGGCAATGGCTGCGTCAATGGTGCCGCCCTGCACGGCGGGAACCAGAGAATCCCAGTCGGAACGGACGACCTCCAGCTGCCAGCCGTTGGCCTCGCAGATCTTCTTGGCGATCATGATGTCGTAGCCGTTGGCGTACTCGCCGGAGTCCTTGATGGGGACAGCCCCGTTGGAGTCGTCGGTCTGGGTCCAGTTGTAGGGGGCGTAGGCGCACTCCATGGATACGGTGAACACGCCGTCCTCCAGCCCGGGGACAGCACCCTCGGCAGTGGTGGCAGTGGAGGCGGGGGCAGCACTGCCGCAGGCGGTCAGACCCAGCAGCAGGCAGGCGGTCAGGACAAATGCAAAGATTCTCTTCATGTTTTTTCTCTCTCCTTTTGTAAAATGGACGCAGGGGGTGGGAAGCTGGAGCCTGAGAAGCTTCCCCATGCCCGGAAAATCCTGTTTTCCGGGACAAAAGCAAATAAAAACAGCCATAACCGAAATGGCTATGACTGAAATATCCTTTTTGGGGGAGTATTCCGCTCATAGCTCTCCGCGGGAAATCCGCGGCAGTTCGTCAGATCTTCTCTGCCGAACCAGGCATTTCCGGTGCAGACACACCCAAAACCCTTCGGCGGCATCCCCTTTCCCGCAAAGCTGCTGTCTGGCATTGCTTCCCGGTACTGATGTTTGCCGCGCCTCTATTCGCTTCATTTGTCCGTATTCTAGCACCTGCCGGGTCCTCCTGTCAAGAGGAAACCCGTATTTCTGCACCCTCGTGCAATTCCGCGGGAGCAGGGGAGAGAAAGTTGTAACATCTGACAGAAAACAGAGGGGAAAGCGGATAAATGAAAATTCAGGGGAATGTCTGTGCGCGCACACCAAACAGCGCAGTCATTCCGAGAAAGTCGCAATACGGTGTCATTCTCACGCCAGTGACCGATGTCACTGGCGTGAGAATCTCCCGGATGAATACGCACGGGCGGCAATCTTCCGCCCGTGAATGTCCGATTTTGAAAAGCGGCCCGAAAAAATACGCGGGGGGCCCAATTGGGCGCCCCCCGCGTTCCGAAAACCACGGTTTATCATAAAAAGCACGTATGACCGAACTGTTTTTCCTTAGGCAACACCGCACAATTGCGTCTGCGAGTCTCCGCCGTCTTTTTGCCCCAC
>ERZ857629.1404-NODE-1404-length-26667-cov-24.436532_pt1 | contig 26667 bp, 30 predicted proteins | sample MGYA00519700_ERZ857629 | MGnify/ENA primary metagenome ERZ857629 (study PRJEB31778, sample SAMEA3449351) | human gut metagenome | biome: human gut; feature: human-associated habitat; material: faeces | place: United Kingdom | collected 2010/2012 ...
TCAAGCAACTCTGATATCTTACCACTGTGTTGATTGTTTGTCAACAACTTTTTTATTTTTCTTTAAAAACTTTTTGCTGTGTTGTTATCACCTCACCGGTGTTCCTCACGGCGAAATCTAATATAGCATACTCCCCTATCCTTTGCAACCCCTTTTTCGATAAATTTTTTATTTTTTTTACACAAAACATGAGATTTTCTCAAAAGAGCCCGGAAATACGGCATTTCTGGGCTATGCAAATCTATACAACTTTCAAACAATTTATGTAAACTGCTTATTCCAACAGCATTTTTACTTGTTGCGCACCTTTTTTCATAAGCAGTTCCAGACTTTGTATCTGAGTATCCTCAGGCACCTCCAGCACCAGAACAACATCCTGGGATGTTCCTGCGTCTACTGTTCCCTTGTATACAGCCAAATCATTTAATAGCATTGTGGTAAGTACATTATGATAGCTTTCGCCATTTACTTTACATAAGAATCTACATCCTGTAGAGGCTATATCCACCTCTGTAGATTCTGTTGTCATATTTGTCATGGTAAAATGCATCACGAGAAGCTTATTTCCCTGTGTTGCATCCATGGCAAACACATAGTCATCTTCGCTTTCCTCTGGATAAGAATCCAATAATTCATATCCGTTATAAGTGATTGTGACCGATACTGTATCCAATACATTTCCCATTGTTACATTGGCTGCCGAGTCGCCAGACATATCCACCACTCCCGCGCCCTGGGCATTTGAAGATTCTACTGTTTGTTCTTTCTGAGCTTCCTGCTGCTTCATGGCATTGGCTTTTGCCTGCAGTTCTTCCTTATGGGCCCGTTTATCTGCAAGCGCAATCAATTCTTCTTCTGAATCCACCAATCTTGAATGATAATTGGAGGCATATTTTAAGAGAAGCCCTGCCGCATATTCTGCTACCTGTGTCTGTTGTTCTTCGGACAGTTCCGCCATCTCATTCTGACCACAGCCCATCAGGAATGTACCTGTTATCAGAAGGGAGAGAAATACCGTCATTATCTTTTTCATCAAAGTTCCTCACTATTTTTTTTAAATAAGTATAGCACATCTTTTACTGTGTCTGCAATTCAAACCAGAATTCCACACCATTATTATAGTTTTCCACGCCATAAGCCTGATTCATGGATTCCATGATTGCCTGCACAATGGAAAGTCCCACACCGCTGCCACCATACTCCCTGGTTCGGGCTTTATCTACCTTATAAAATTTCTCCCAGATATGTTCCACGCAATCTGCCGGAATCGGTTCACCCGTATTAAATACAGACACACGAACCTTTCCCTCTTCCGGTCTAATCTTTACATCGATAATTTTATCGCCACTGCAGTGATTGACTGCATTGCTGAAATAATTGGTAAAGACTTCTTCTGTCTTGAACTCATCTGCCCACACATAAATCGGCTCATGATGCTGCATCTGCACCGTGATACCATTCTGCTTTGCCAGAAGGTCAGCGGACTGTAAATAAGTCCGGATGAGACTGACGATGTCAAATCGTTCCATGGTCACCACATCGTTGCCAAATTCCAATTCATTTAAGGTCATCAGCTTTTTCACCATGTTGTTCATTTTTCCTGCTTCGTCCATAATCACATCGCAGTAAAAGCTGGTGCTTTCCGGATCGTCTGTAATTCCTTCTTTTAACCCCTCCGCATAGCCCTGGATCAGCGCAATGGGTGTTTTTAATTCATGGGAAACATTGGCAAGAAATTCTTTACGCATCTCATCGATCTGATTTTTCTTCTCAATGTCCTTCTGCAATTCGTTGTTGGCGGTTTTTAATTCAGAAATGGTTTTCTCCAATGTTTCGGAAAGCTGGTTGATATTTTCCCCAAGCAGCGCCACCTCCGTATGACTCTTTCCTTCATATTTTACATCAAACTGCAGATTACACATCTGCCGGGAAATGTGGGTCAGCTCCATAATGGGTTTCGTGATTTTTCTGGAAACAAAATACACCACTATCACACTGAGGGCCGCAGCAAATAATCCTGTATAGATCAGAAAACGGTCTGCAATCTGCACACTGTCCTTAATTCCTTCCACAGCACTCCGCATCAGAAAAACATTTCCGTTATCCAGCACTCCCCACATTTCAATATAGTCTGTATGGGTACGTTTATCTTCCTGCCTCTCAATGGAATACTGATCATTTTTCTCCAGAATCGTTCCTTCCTGTTCCCTGCCAAACATATTATCCCAGAGCAATCGTCCCAGAATTTCAGGATCATTATCCGATGCCTTTACCGGAACAGAATTTTCATCCAGCACCACCACATTTACATTATATTTTCCACAAATTCTCTGAAACTCAATATCAAATTCATCGGTGTCAAAGGTTCCGGCATCTGCGGCTTCATTGATCGTCTGGTATATTTCAATGAGCGCATCTTCCTTATTGGTAATGTAATAATGTTCCAACAATGTACTGTTAATAAGAAAGCACAATAAAATTGTTCCAATAATCAGTCCGACAAAAATAAAGGTTAATTGTTTTCGTATGGAGTATTTCATAATCTGACAACCTCTGCTGTTACCTCCTATTTTTTAACTGCTCCATCTGCTTTTGTAATTCCAGTAAGTGTTGCTGCGTTGCCTCCAGTTCTTCCTCCAGTTCAGAGAATTCCCTATCTTCTTCGTTTGTTTTCTCATCCAGATACTTTCCGATATCGTCTACGACAAAATTCCGTATCTGGGACTCCAACATGTTAGAATCCATTTTACCTGTCACATTCCCGGATACTTTAGGAAGTGGCGTGGACTTCCGCATTACCCGTGTCGTTAACTCTTCGTCATCTTCTTCCTCATCTTCCTCGTCCTCTTCTTCCTCATCCTCTTCCTCAGCCGTATCTCTTCGAATGGATCGAAACATTACCAAAGCGCTGATTGCCAGAATAAGAATGATAACAACAGGAATCACCAACGGTAAAATAGAGGGTAGATCCAGAGAGGAAAACCACTGCTTCATGGTATCCGTATCTCCATCAGCCTCCGTTTCCGTACTTTCTGTCATTGTATTTTCCCCCATGTCATCAGAACCGGCAGACTTGGAATCTACCAGATAATCTCCGTACACATACCCTTCCTTTTTTTCAAAGGAAATGCGATACCAGCCATTGGAACAAATTCCTGTCACTTCTACCTGATCTCCGTTATTCACAGAGCCAAGACGATCATAGGTTTTTCCCGGACCGCTTCGCACCAAAAGGGTACTTGAGCAGGAAACCGTCATGGTCACTGAAGTATCCTCTATTGAAGTTTCATCGTATTCCGTATATAGAACAGGTGCCGCCTGCACCTGGCAAGCAGGGGTATGCACCGCACACAAAATTCCAATTGCACACACCCAGACAAATATTTGCTGTAATTTTTTCATATAGTAATAACCATACCTTTCCGTGTCTAATCCTTTGGGATATCGGCACAAATTACTCTCCTCATTATATCATTTCCGCCACACATGTGCAAAAAAAACTTCCGGAGTTTCCATTTATTGTATTCCTTTCATTTCCATGTTAAGATAATAGCAATAAGCATAGGAGAAATCTATGGAAGAACATAACTTAATTGTAGAAGGATATGCATTTGCCAACGAGGAGGATGCACGCCTTGCCCGAGAAGAATTAAAAAAAGTTCACTTTTTTGACACAAAAATGGATTACAGTAATACTGAAAATGTACTAATGCTTTTTCAAAAGATATTGGAAGAGCGGGTTTTCCGCACGCAGATCGGCATGGATTATTTGCACAGACTGCAAAGCCTTCTTAGGGAGAGCGGTGTAGAAACGGAACGGATTCCGGCTATCCCCATCAATGCTGTATACCGTCCCCAAATGAATAAACAACAGCGGCCTCAGACGCCCCGGCGTGTGGAAATGCACGAAAAGCAACGGGAACATACGCTTCTGCGTTCCTCCCTGATCGTAAATGCTGCGATGGTAATCCTGGTATTTATTTTGTTTATCATTACCTTGAAAAGTGCTAATCCCAATATTTTAAATTACGAAAAGGCATTGGTAAATAAATACGCAGCCTGGGAACAGAATCTCTCAGAACGGGAAAATAAGGTGCGGGAGGCAGAACGCCAGTATCACATTCTGGAGGATGACTCCCCGTAAGAAAGAGGAATCGCTATGGAAAAAATCAAAATTTTGGTAGTAGATGATGAGAGCCGTATGCGAAAGCTGGTGCGGGACTTTCTCACCAAAAGCGGCTATGAAGTGTTAGAAGCCGGGGATGGCAGTGAGGCACTGGATATTTTTTTTGATGAACACAACAGTGAGATTGCCCTGTTAATTCTGGATGTGATGATGCCGAAAATGGATGGATGGCAGGTATGCAAAGAGATCCGCCAATATTCCAAAGTGCCTATCATTATGCTGACAGCCCGTTCCGATGAGCGGGATGAATTACAAGGCTTTGAATTGGGCGTAGATGAATATATCTCCAAACCATTCAGTCCCAAAATACTGGTGGCAAGGGTGGAAGCGATCTTGCGCCGCACCAACCAGCTTGGTGACGATGGAAAACTGGAGGCTGGCGGCATCGTCATCGACAAAGCAGCCCATCAGGTCACTATTGACGGTCAAAACATTGATTTAAGCTACAAAGAATTTGAACTGCTCTCCTATTTTATGGAAAACCAGGGCATCGCCCTTTCCAGGGAAAAAATCCTGAACAATGTGTGGAACTATGACTATTTCGGTGACGCCCGCACCATTGATACCCATGTGAAGAAACTTCGCAGCAAAATGGGGGCTAAAGGTGACTTAATCAAAACCATCTGGGGCATGGGTTATAAATTTGAAGTGTAAGATTAGGAACGTGCGCCCCAGGGCGCACCTACAAAAGAGGTGTGCTTTTCCGGCACACCTCTTTTTTCTTCCTTATAATTCTTTCTGAATCTGTAATTCATAAAGTCTCTTGTAAATTCCATCCTGGGCAAGCAGCTCCTGGTGGGTTCCTCTCTCCCTGATTTTCCCTTTATGCATGACCATGATGCAGTCCGCATGCTGGATGGTAGAAAGTCTGTGGGCAACCATGATGGTGGTTCGTCTCTTCATGAGTTTTTCCAGTGCCTCCTGAATCAACAGTTCCGTCTCTGTGTCAATGTTGGCGGTCGCCTCGTCCATAACCAGAATCTTCGGGTCATGAGCCAGCGTCCGGGCAAAGGATAATAACTGCCGCTCTCCCGCTGAAAAAGTAACACCACGCTCCGTCACCGGTTCTTTATAACCATAGGGCAGTCTCTCAATAAAGTGGGAGGCATTCACATACTCTGCCGCTGCTTTCACCTGCTCCATGGTGATGTCCTTATCGTGGAGACGAATATTGCTTTCAATGGTTCCCTCAAAAATAAACACATCCTGCTGCATCTGCCCGATAGCACTGCGGAGCTGCTTTTTGCTCAGTTCCCGGATATCCACGCCGTCAATATAAATATGTCCCTTCTGGATGTCGTAGTATCTGCCGATGAGATTTAATATGGAAGATTTCCCTGCACCGGTGGCTCCTACAAACGCCACTTTCTCTCCCGGTTCAATCACAAATGACACATCCCGGAGCACATAGTTTTCCCCATCGTAAGCAAACCACACATGGTCAAATTCAATCCTGCCCTTGACCTCCGGCAGTACCACCGGGTTCTCCTTTTCCTGAACCAGCGGCTCCTCTGCCAGAATGTTAAAAATTTTCTCTGCAGAGGCGATGGAACTTTGCAGAATGGAAAACTGCTCCGACAGCTCCCGGATAGGGTCAAAAAAGGTCTGGATATACTGGGCAAAAATGTAGAGGGTTCCAATGGAAATCACACCGCCCAACACCTCTTTACTGCCCACTGCCAGCACAATCATCAGGGACAAAATTCCCAGGATATAGGACAAAGGCCAGAAAATTGCCATAACCATTACTTCCCGGTAATTTGCCTGGTACAGGCGGTAGTCCTTCTCGTCAAACTCCTCGAACTTCCGCTTTTCCCTTCCGAAAATCTGAATAATCCGCATCCCGGAAAGATTTTCTGACAGGAAGGTGTTAATATCTGTCAGCCGGGCACGCACCATGCGGTAGGTTTCTCTGGAAACCCGGCGCATCACCATGGTCAGTGCCAGCACCAGGGGAAGCAGCAGGAAGGACAACAATGCAAGCTGCCAGTCCATGATCAGCATCACCACCGCCAGTCCTATAATCTTTACCACATTCCGGAACATTTTGACCAGGATGCCGGAGTACATTTCATCCAGTGCCTCCACATCATTGGTGACACGGGTTACTAATTTGCCCACCGGGGTCAAATCATAATACCGGCAGCTTAAGCTTTGTAGATGACTGTACAGTTCCTTTCGGATGGTTAACATAATACTCTGCCCGGTCTTTTGCAAAATCCAGGTCTGTGCCACGTTAAACACAAAAGACAAAGCCAGAACCACCCCGTATTTTCCGGCGGTACGCAGGAGAAAGTCATAGTCTCCCTGTGCCTCAAAGTTATCAATCGCCTCACCGATAAGCATAGGACGATACAGGTCAATGGCAGTCAGTCCCAGCACCAATACCAGACTGAAAAGCACCCAGCCCAGGTAAGGTTTCATATAAGTAAGAAGGTGAAGTAAGGCACTGCCCTTGGTACTTCTCTCAATTTTATCTTCTGTAAATGAATGGGTATTCATAGGTTACATTCCTTCCAATTCCTGTTCCAACTGCTGTTTCTCGTAAATATCCGCATAGAAACCGCCCAGCTTTAACAGCTCCTCATGGGTTCCGTACTCGGTGAGTTTTCCCTCCGTCAGCACCGCAATGTGGTCTGCCTTTTGCAGGGTGGAAATACGGTGGGCGATGATGATGGTGGTTTTGCCCTTCCGGAGCCGCACCAGATTTTCCAGAATTTTTTCCTCGGTGTCGGTGTCCACTGCTGACAGGGAATCATCCAGAATGAGAATGGGGGCATCCATCAGTAAAGCTCTGGCAATGGAGCTGCGCTGTTTCTGTCCGCCGGACAGGGTGACGCCCCGCTCTCCCACCATGGTGGCATACTGCTCCGGGAATCCCATAATATTGTCATGGATGCAGGCATCCTTGGCTGCCTGGCGAATCTGGTCGCGGATTTCGGGATGCTCCTCCAGCCGTTCCTCCAGACCGAAGGCTATATTTTCTTCCAGGGTATCAGAAAACAGGAAATTCTCCTGGGGCACATAAGCAATGTCCCGGTGAAGTACCGGCAACGGGTAATCTGCAATGGGCCTGCCGTCCAACAAAAGCATCCCCCGCTCACAGTCATAAACCCGGAGGAGCAAATCTGCCAGGGAGGACTTTCCGCTGCCGGTTCTTCCCAGAATCGCCAGGGTTTCTCCCGCAGGAATCTGTAAGTCCAGATGCTGCAGTACCGGCAGTTCCCCATCGGGATAGGTAAAAGTCAGATTCTTCATGGCGATTTCGCCCTTTAATTCCACACCCCGCATCTCTGCTGTAGATTTATCCACAATATCCGGTTTTTCTCCAAAAATCAGGGCAATCCGTTTAAAGGCTGCCACTGCCTGGCTGAACAGGTTCACGCAGTCCCCGCAGGCAATCATGGGCCACACCAGCATACCAATGTAGGAGTTAAATGCCACAAACTGTCCGATACTTACCTGCCCGTTAAGCACCATCCGCCCTCCGAAAATTAAGGTCACCAGAATACTAAGTCCTGTGATGGTGTCAAATATGGGTCCAATCACCGCACGGAGTTTCACCATGGACAGATTTTTTTCCATGGAATTGCGGCTGGCTGCCTCGAAAGCTTCAAAGTCCTTTTCCTCCTGGACAAAAGCCTTGACCACACGGATTCCCGCCAGACTCTCCTGCACCCGGTCAGAAAGTTCGGAAAATGCCTCCTGCCGCTTAGTCTGGCGCTTTTTAGATTCAATGCCAAAGAAATAGCAGGCTACCGCCACTAAGGTCAGGGGAATAAACGCCAGAATGGTGAGTTTCAAATCCACATAGACAATCATTTTTACCAAAACCATGATGGTCATAATCACCGCATCGAAGGTGGTAATGACTGCCATGCCCACTGCCTGACGGATTGCCTGGAGGTCATTGGTGAAATGTGCCATCAAATCTCCAGTCTTGTGGCTGTTATAATAACGGGCAGACAGGGTTTCCACATGGGCAAACATATCATTGCGCAAGTGGTACTCCACTCCCCTGGAGGCACCGATGATGAAATAGCGCCAGCCGAAACGCCCAGCCATCATAACCAGTCCCACCAGAAGGATTTTCAGTAAGATACTTCCCACGCCAGCCATATCCAGAGTACCTAAGGTCAGACCGTCAATGATTTCTCCGATATACTGGGGCAGATACAGACCTGCCAGGTCTACAATCAACAGCACCAGCACTCCTGCCACATAGTGCCATTTATAATGCATCAAATAAGGAACTAATGAAAATTTTTTATCCTGTGTCATCGTGATTTTCCTGCTTTTATACTTTCTGGTCAAAATTCATGCAAAGCCTATTCTATCACAAACAGCGGAAAAAAACAGCCTGCATTTTGTTCTGCAGACTGTTTTTACGGTTCACATAACTTGTATTTTTACTCCACACCTTTCAGTGCATCCACCATGCAGATGGTCTTAACTCTGCCGGAAAGCATGCGGTTGACGCTTAAGGACACCAGTCCCGTACCAATAATGGCATAGAAATAGGATAAAACATTGACCGTTACCGGCATATCCATATCATCGGACATAGTTCCCATCATCACCACAAGCAGCTGATAGCCCAGCCACAGTCCAATCACGATTCCAATCACCGTAATCCAGATATTCTGCTGCTGCAGAATTTTCCGAATCCGTTTGGTGGAAAAGCCCAGGACTTTCAAGGTTGCCACTTCTCTTGTTTTTTCCATAAAGGAAAGGACTCCCATATTATAGAGAACTACCAGGCCCAACAGCACTGCCGCCACAATCAGCACACCCACCATGATGTACATCATCTCCATGTTTTTCGCCAGGTCACTCTTGGCCTGTTCGATGCTGATGACACCAGCTACTACATCGCCGTCTTTTATATAGGAAGGAATCGTCATATTCGTATAGAAGGAAGTGGGATGAAAATCATAGTGGAAGTCCTCATAGACCGCCTTATCCATGGTGATTCCCTGTCCGGTGGCTGCCTGGTACAAAGCGGCTACCTGTCCGGTCTCCCAGTTCTTTTCCCCTACAATGTGCCACTCGAAGGTATCTCCCACGGTAACACCCAGCAGGTCTGCCATTTTGGAGGTCATAGCGATGCCATCCCTGGGAATTCTGATTTCCTCCTGTTTCGTATTTTCATAATGGAGGTAGTTGCCTTCCTCCGTCACAGTGATGGTTCCGGTTTTCACCGTATCTCCCACCCGGAACTCACAGCTGCCCTCCTGCAAAAGCTGACCTTTGTAGGTCTGTGCCATCTGACGCTTTTCCAAATCCGAAGTGTTCAGTCTGAAATTGACTTTGTTCTGACCGGTGACCAGTCTGGTATACTGCCAGTCCACCAGTCCGATACAGCAGTCGTAGGCACCAAAAGCCCCCAACAGGAGCATGGCACAGCCAGCCACCCCGAGAATTCCCATAAGGCTCCGTGACTTGTTGCGGAGCACATCCCGGATGTTCCACTGGGAGGAAAAGTTCATGGACAGCCAGAACCTGCTTTTTTCCAACAAAGAATGTTTCAGATTCTTCGGAGCCGCCGGACGCAGGGTCACCGCCGGCATATCCTTTAATTCCTTTCTACAGGATAAAAAGCTGACACTGGAGCAGACCAGAACAGACAACACATTTGCCGCCAGGCTTTTCCAGGAAAGCTGCTGGTACCAGGAAGGCAGGATAAAGTAAGCTGTCATGCTGCCCAGAAACAGCTGGGGAATGAGCAGCCGCCCCAACAGGGAGCCGATCGCGCCACCTAATAAACTAATCACAATTCCGTAGGACACATAATGCCATGTGATTTTCCCTTTGAAAAAGCCCAGCGCCTTCAACGTACCAATCTGAGTTCGCTGATTGGCGGTCATCCGGGTCATGGTGGTGACAATGCCCATCAACGCAATCAGCATAAAGATAGCCGTAAACATAATACCGAAAGTCTCATGCTGCTCTTTTTCATTCATCACCGTGTCAATTCCCAGATTCTGGCGGCGTTCAATCACCGTCACATTCTCCAGATTCAGGGTTTTTTTCAGATATTCCTTAAATTGCAGGGAATTCTCCGGTGTTTCATAGGTTTTAATTGCCAGATAGTTGTAAACCAGTTGATCCTGGAGGGGAAATTCTGAATGGGATAGGAAACCAAACCCATAATTTCCATAGGTTGGCATCATGCTGTCGCTGTCCAGGGAATAATACACATATTCCGGATGCATGATGATACCTTTCACTTCCTCCTGAAAGGAAACACCCTCGTAGGAAAGGTTGATGGTGTCTCCCACCTTATACCCTCTGGCGTTGGCAAAGTTCTGTTCCAGCCAGATACCTGGTGTATTGACATGAAAGGCTTCCCCTTCCACCAGATAAGGGTAGGAACAGGTCATGGTTTCCATAAAGTTAAACTCCATGTCCAGCTCCTCCCCTGTGGGCAGCTTGCATTTGCCGTCCAGCACCAGCTTGCGGTCTACCGTTTCCACTTCCGGCAGGGATTTCAGTGTGTCCGCATCCCTCCTGGTAAAGTTGTTGCCGATGACCCAGTAATCTGCGGTGTGGGTCTGGTCAAAGTAGCGTGTATAGGACACCCCCAGGCCATTGCTCTCCGCATCAATTCCGGCAAATACCATCATGCCTAAAAACGCCATGAGAAAAATGGATAAAAACTGGGTGCGGTTCTGCCACAAATCCCGCCATAATTTTCGTCTCAGCATTACCAGCTCACCTCACTTGCTCTCTTGGGATGCTCGTTGATGGTTACGGATTCAATGCCCCCGTTTTTTACCCGGATGACCTTGTCTGCAATCTCTGCGAAAGAACTGTTGTGAGTAACCATCACTACTGTTTTTTTCTGCTCCCGGCTCATGCGCACCAGCAGTTCCAGCACATCCCGTCCCGTATTGGTGTCCAGCGCTCCGGTAGGCTCGTCGCAAAGTAACAGCTTGGGATTTTTGGCGATGGCACGGGCAATGGAGGTACGCTGCTGTTCACCGCCGGACATCTGCGCCGGAAACTGGTGCATGTGTTCCTCCAGTCCCACCGCCTTTAGCGCCTCTGCCGGGTCTAAGGTGTCCTTCACAATGTCCTTCATCAATGCCACATTTTCGTATGCCGTCAGGGTGGGAATCAGATTGTAAAACTGAAAAACCACCGCCACGTTTCTTGCACGGTAATCCGTCAACTGGCTGTCGTTGTACCCCCGGATATGTTCACCGCAGGAAATAATCTCACCCCCGGTGGCAGTGTCCATGCCTCCCAAGAGGTTTAACAGGGTACTTTTTCCCGCGCCGGAGGGACCTAAGATCACCACCATCTCCCCTTCGTCAATGGTAAAGCTGGCATCCTTCAGGGCGTAAAAAACCCGCTCCGGTGTTCCGTATTCCTTATTGACATGTTCAAATTGGATAAATGCTTTTTCGTTCATTCCGCCACGCTTTCTACTTCGCCTGTACGCTGGTGCCGATTCCTGCATCGGTCATGGCATCTGTGATAACCTGCTCTCCGTCTTCTAAGCCGGAGAGAATGGCGGTGTAACTGCTGTCCGATGCGCCTGTCTCCACATAACGTTTCTCCACTACACCGTTATTGATGAGGTACACATAATCCCCCGCATCATCGGCATAGAGTGCCAGATTAGAAACCATAAGGGAATCCACGGATTCCTGGGTGAGGATGCAGGCATCTACATCACTGCCCAGATAAAGTACCGTATCCTCATACTGTGCCGGGTTCTCGATATGGATTTCCACTTGGAGTTTCGCCTTGTTCTGGGAATCCGTCACTGCCTCCCTGCGGATTTTGGATACGGTTCCTTCGTAAGTTTTGCCGGATACGGTCACGATTGCACTCTGCCCCTCTTTCATCTGGGCACCTTCGTAGCCGGTCACTTCTACCACTGCCTTTAATTTCTCCGGATTTTTCAGGGTAAAAAGCCGGGTACCCTCCGCCACATAGGAGCCGTCCTCGATGGCAACCTCGCTGAGAATTCCCTCCTTTTCCGCTTTTCCACCCTTCTGGGCTTTTTCCAGTTCCTCCTGGCTCCAGTCTGCGGCAAGTTCTGCCAGTTCTGCCTGCTTTTCCAACTGGATAAGCTGGCCGCTGGTCATTCCTGCAAACTCGGTGGACAACATTTTCTGGGATAACATGCTGCGCTGGGTGGTCAGCTCTGCCAGCATGCTCGCTGCCTCTGCCAGATACCGGATTTCATCCGGCTTGGCGCCTGGGTCGGGAAGTTGGGCAACCTGTTTCTGGAGTTTCGCCTGTTTGGTCTGTAAATCATAGTAGGTCTGCATGTAGCCCTTGTAGGAGTCACTTCCCAGGTCACAGCCGTAGGCTGCGGCATAAGCCTGTGCCATCTCCACCTGGGTCTGGGCAAGCTGTACCTGAAGTTTCTGTCCCTCATCCTCCACGGTGTCTGCCACAATCTGCAAGTTGCTCTGCAACTCATTCACATTTTTCTGGATGTTGGTGTAAAGCTCCTTGTAGGATGCCTCCTCCTCACTGGCATCCTGATATGCCTGATTCACACGGGCACTCTGGGCTGCCGTGCCCTGGTAACCGGAGCGGGCTGCCTCTGCCTGAAGGGACGCCTGTTCCACCGCATATTCAAAATCCGTGGTATCATAGGTATACAACTGGGTCCCCGCAGGAATCAAATCCCCGCTGTGATAAGTAAAGTTCTGAATCTGTCCTGAAACCTCTGCATAATAGGCAGTCTCCTCCTCGGTTTCAATATGTCCGTCCACTTCCACCTTCTGTTCCACACTGCCAGAAACCACAGTGTCCGTAGCCACCTTGCTGCCATTTCCGCAACCGCCCATTGCCAGTGCGATTGCCAGAATTAATCCCACTCCGACGATTCTAATTGCAATTTTCTTTTTCACGATGCTTTCCTCAACTTTCTGTTTCCTTTCCATAATGGCAAGTCACAAACATGACATTTATTTCATATTCAATATAAAATAGTTCTTTCCTTCTGTCAATATATGAATATGAACTTTCATTCATATATTGACAAGTTTTTTTAGACAGGTTATACTATATAAGTATTATTGAGAAGTGTTATCAATAAGAGAGGTCATCATGACAGTAACGAAAATACGGGAACCCAGACAGCAGCGTTCCATTGAAAAAAAGAATAAAATCATTGAAGTTGGATTCGGTCTCATGTGTGACCAGGGATACCACCGCACCACCACCACGGATATTGCCAAAGCTGCCGGTGTTTCCACAGGAATCATCTACAGCTATTTTGAGGATAAACATGATATTTTCGTGGAGGGTCTGCGCCTCTTTGTGAAAAAAATGGTACAGCCCATCTACGATTTGTTTGCCCAATATTCCGGAGTTACCCTGTCGGAGCGTCTGGATGAGACGACACTGCGCCAATATTTAGCCCAGATTACGGACTCCATTGTAGAGAGACATCAGGTCTTCCAAAACGCACATCGGGAAATTGATGCTCTGTCCAACACCTCCGAGGATGTGTCCAAAATTATGATTGATTTTGAAATTCAAATTACCGAAGATTTGGAGACATTCCTGCGCCGGGTGGGGTTTGACAGTCCGGAGCTTCCGGAAAAGACCCACATTATCTATAATCTGGTGGAAAATCTTTCCCATGAACTTATCTTCCACCATCATCCGGGACTGGATGGGGAACGGATGCGTAAAATTGTGGAGGATACAGTCATCTGGTTGTTGCTGAAGGCACAGTGACCAGCTGCAGAAGAAATAAAATTTCAAATTTTTGCATAAAAATTCCCGGCAGTTTTTATTTTCTGCCGGGAATTTAAATTTAAGGTTATCTTTTTCCAAGTATTCATGCAGATGTTATCATCTATCATCCGGTCCCGGATTTGTTGTGAGCATATCGTAATAAACGATTGCATACTGACCGTTGTATATTACAATGCCGATACCTGTGTTAGACTGTACCGCAATCAGGTTCATACCTGTTGCGTCATTTGCAGGATATGAGAAAGATGCAATGGTCTGTGTTCTATTGTAATCGGCATATACGTTGGCTACAATTCCATCATACCAAGTATAGGTTGCCATGGGACTGTCTAAGAAATACCATTCTTCGCCTCCCGCAGGCATAACGGATTCAGGGATGTCTGCATATCTTCCGTTACGGTTTTCCCCAGGAAGGTTTGCTGCTGCAGGGGCTGTTTCCTGTGTGCTTGATTTTTCCTGCACGCTGGATTCTGCATCCGTTTTGTTTTTGCTGGATTCCACATTAGTTTTGTTTTCTGATTCTTCTGTTTCCTGAATCGGCATCGGCTCCATTGCAGGGTCTGTGAATTTCACGACAGAATATACCGAGAAGTGCGTGGTCTGAAAGGTCACACTGTCTTCTGATACAGAACAATCCATGTTCTGTACGGAGTTGTCTTCCGGATTGAAGTAATACACAGCATATGCATTGCCGTCAGCTGCTTTCAAATCTTCTGAAATAGGAATCGTGACTGTGATTTCTCCGGCGGGCTGTACGGCTGTACCGTCAGCATTTGCAATCGAAATGTCATAAGATGTAACTGTAGTCACATCCATACCTAAGTCTGTTCCTGCAAGGTCTTTGACACTATCGTTCACATCAGATTCAACGTCAGCTATTGTCAGTGCAGCTGCGTCAGCCTTTCCCTCCACGGTAATTCCTGTGTCTTCATCAGCCAATGAAATACTTGTGATAACAGGCTCTGTCTCAGCAGTTTCGGTTTCAGCAACTGCCTCTGCAGATTCCTCTGTTACGGGTTCCGATACATCTTCTGCTTTCTTACCACAGGCAGTCATAAGACCAGCCAGCATGGTCAGTACAAGCAGACATGCGAAAATTCTTGTCTTTTTCATCATATTTTATCTCCTTTTCTTTGATATCCCTCAGCATTTCGTTGAGGGATTGTTGTTTCTACGCATCAGTGGGTGGCGTCGTACTCGTTCAACGCCGCCATAGCTGCATCGCCAGTAGCGTTGCAGGACAGGTTTCCGCCACTTTCTGCATAAACAATGATGCCGTTGCTTGCCACCCAGAAGTTGCCATTGTCGAATGCTTCAGCCTGCTGACCGGAAAGGTCTAAGGTCTCGCCATTGTACTCACGGGTCTGCTGACCTGCGTATGGGTCAGTCTGTGGGCTGGAAGCTAAAGCGAAGTTTTCTACTGCGTAGGTAGCTCCGTTGTAGACATATACTGCACATGCGCCGGAACCGTAACTTGCGTTCATATAGTTGCTGTGATGTCCAGGAGAGTTGTACCATGCATTGTGGATGGCTTCTGCTGTTCCAAGGAAGTGTGTCTCAATATTTTCACCGTAGCTGCCGTGACCGTTATGGGAGAAGTCCGTTACAATCTGCTGTGCTCTTGTACATGCGAAGTTATAAATGTTTTCGTCCCATGCAAGGGTATTCAAGCCAGCGGCTGCACGTTCTTCGTTCACGTATGCCCATACCTGCTCAGCAATGGCTCTGTTAAAGCCGTCTACAGATTCTGTGTAATTTGATATAAAACTAGCTCTGTTGTCCACGTATCCAAGAAACTGCCAGGTCTCTGTGCTGTAAATGGTTCCATCCTCGAATATTATGATATTCGGACCGTATTTTGCGTTGGCAGCGTCGATGGCAGCGTCGACGACAGGGATGCCAGTGTATGTGCTGGAATTTGTTTTTGTTCCAGTCTGTGCCTGAGCCGTTTTCGTGCTTGCAGCAGCCGCTACAGGCTCGTCTACTAGGTATTTATTGCTTACGAAGCCTTCCCCACCGTTATAGCTTATCCTATACCATCCGGTCTCGTTGCACTGTCCAGTGATAGCCACTTCCTGATTCTTGGACAGACTGCCCAGTCTGGTTCCGCCGGTGGATGGCAGACTTCTTACATTGACAGCACTCTTTGCGTACATGGTCTTGCTCATATCCGTATAGGAGTACGCGATATTTACTGCTCCGGCGCTTTTGAAAGAAATGGTCTTTCCTTCCAGTTCCGCAGCCTTTGCAACAGGAGCCGCCGAGAGTGATAAAACAGCTGTCATCGCCACTGCCAGAAGTGTGATTCTTTTGTGTTTCATATTCCCGTTCCTCACTTTCTTAAATTTTTAGTCGGTAGTCCAGTAGTGTTCACCGTTATGCTCTACTCTAATGTCTTTTTTTCATGATTGTTTTACCCCTTTCTAAGTTTTTAGCAAACATATATTTATGAATAACTGGTTGCTTACACTTGTATGACAGCTACTGCGTCAAAAAAGATTTAAAATGAGCAAAAATTTTTAATAATTCCAGAGACTCATTGATGGGATGCCATTCTATTTCCACCGGATAAGCCTTTGCAGCCTCGTTTAACGCGTCCTCCTGCTCCCAGGTGTAATAGCCTGTTTCTTCCTCACGCCACCAGTAAAGACCGGTATCATATTCCATGCGCCCTATATAGGTATGGCTGTCTCCATTGCTGGCACTTTTCGATATAATGAAAAACTCATCCATATCCTCATTCATTGTGACGAACACTCTGGAGCCACCAACGGATGCCACACCTTCTGTGACCGGATACTGTTTTCCCTGTACCATAACCGGCATCTCTACATAATTGCCATCCACAATCGATTTCTTATAAGTGGCAATCATCCAGTAACTCATTCCGTTATAGGTAGTCTGGGAAGTATTTGCCCGAATCAGCAACTCCGGGATTCCATCTTTGTCCAAATCTATCAACGCATATTCGAACTGTTCCCCTTCCTCGGTCAGATTGTCATAGATTTCTTTGTCAAATCCATATAATCCCACTTCACTGACGGTATTCAATGAGTGGTCTGGTATATGCTTTAAAATCATGCTGTAGGCATCCGTCCATCCCACTTCATCCTGAACCAACGTTTCCTCCGGTTCTGCTGATTCTTCTGTCTCTGGGATTGTTTCCGATACGATTTCCTCTGTTTCCTGTATGCTTTCCTCGTTGCTTTCTTCTATCCTTTCTACGCTTTCCTCCAGACTTTCTGTTTCTTCTTCCTCGATGTTATCCACCGGAGCAGTTCGGTTATGATGAATAAGTCCAGCTGCTGTCCCTGCTACCGCCACCGTCAGTACCGTCACTGCTACTACAGCCTTTCCTGCCGTGGTTGAAAGAAATGCTGCCTTTCGCGCCGCGGATGTGGCATCTCCTAATGCCTTTACCGTCTGCGGGAAATGAGGAGCCTGTCCATTGTTTAATAGGTTCCTGCCACATTCCGACAAAACAGCCTGTGTTGCCGGTTCTGCGGCAACAAAACCGCTCTCTTTTCTGAGCAGATACAGCAGTAACGGCAATGGCGCAATACTGTATAGCTTGTACCCTTTCTTTTGCAGTTCCTCTGCCTTTTCTTTAATATTGTTTCTGCCGTAGCGCAGTCTGGATTTCACGGTAGCCTCGGAGCAGCCCAGCTGTTGTGCGATTTCTTTGGTGGTAAGACCTTCCAATTCAAAAGCAATCACAACGAGACGCTGTTCGTCTGATAGGGAATCTATCAGTTCATGAACCAGCTGTCTTGTCTCTTCCCTGGTGTATTCCAGTTCGGGAACATTGTCCCAGGAGCTTACTGCCCGGTCAAAGATTTCTGTGTCGTCTTCATCCTCTCCGGCATCTGCCCGCAAATCCAGCGGCGTGTGGTTTTGTTTTTCCAGTTCATTCTTCGCCGTGTTTACCACAATCTGCGCCAGCCAGGAGTCGAACTTTTCCGGTTCTTTCAGCTTGTCCAGATTTTTCCATGCCCGAATGTAGGCATCCTGCAGCACATCTTTCGCTACTTCCTCATTTTTTACATATTTTAATGCCAGATAGTATTTATTACTTTTGGTGGCATTGTAGAGAAAGTCAAAGCCTGTGGAATCACCGCTAAGTGCCAGGTTCACTGCTTGTGTGTATGTCATTTTAATACCCATGCCTTTCCTCTGTCTGCAAACTTTGGGGCGCAGCCACAAAGTCGCGTGTAAAAAATTTATTTTTCACACCATTCCCCCTGACGGCATTATCGACGAATCTGCAAAGTGCCATCTAACTTCACATGTCTTACATTGTTATTCAGCTTGCTGCTAATTTCACTCAGGCGTTCATTCTGCTCTGTCAACTGTGATGCCATGTTCAGGCTGATAATATTTTGTAACCGTAAGGAGCGTTTCATTTCCTCCTGATTTTGGAGAATGTTGTCACCGTAATAGGTAATGAGGTCTTCCATGCGCTGCAATTTTGACTCCACAGTTCTCCAATGCTGAACTTCCTGTTGTTTATGCACATCATTTTCGTATTTTTCAATCAGAAACTGCATGGTTACCGGAGTCCCATATTCCATGTTTTTTATATACCGCACAAAGGACTCCGCCGCCTGTTCATAAGCGTATGCCTGGGGATAAAAGCCTCCCGGTGTCAGTTGGCTTCTTAAGGCTTTGTCCAATTCCATAGCACGGCTGTATAAGACTTTCAGCTGATTGACCACATTGGCATTATTTACCATGATTTCATAATTTGCCTCACGGATTTTATTATTTTTATCCCTGACCATCTTATGATTGATAAGATATATCATCAGAATAAGAATCGCTGCCATGGCAAGGGTGATGACAATTCCAGGAATATTTCCTGTGGCAAACGCATTTACGGTGGGGATAATCACACAATAAAAAATCATGTACCCCATCATTAGCACCGTTATAATTCCGGCGATTCCTGCAATTACCTGATGTTTGTTGAGGGAAACAAACGTGATGACGGCTGCAACGGCAATGACGATCCATGTGCCTAACATCTGCTGTACAATGGTTGCAAGCAAAAGATACACCAGGATATAACAGCCGATTGCAATTCCCATCAATTTTGCTTTTCCCTTTTTCCCATCAAAGGATAACTCTACCTTTTCCTGTGCCTGCTCCCGTATCTGGGATTCCAAAGATGTCCTCTGCATGAAATTGTTCTCGCTCTCACGTATGATTGCCAATACGTTTTCCAGTTTTTCTCTCAACTCATCTCCCTGTGTCATTGTTACTTCTTTCCTTTCATCTGTATGATTTTATTCACGGTTTCATCCGCAAGTTTATAGATAAATTCCGGGCACTGTCTTAAGAAAAATCCCATTACTGCGCCCAAAAAAATCGTACCGGCAGAACTGGTGTCTATGGCAAGTGCTCCCACTACCACAGAAAGAATCAGCAGCAGCCAATGATAAAGTTTAAATAAATCCATACCTTTCATTTGCTTGAGTACGATGAGACCAACCATGCCGCCCCATACAAATAAGCAGTACAAAATGCTGATCATGCGTATTCCCAGGCTCTGTCCACTGGTAATCAGTAAATCCCCCTGGCAGGTTTCTGCCCAGAAAGCTACCGATATTAACAGAGCCAAAAATTTGAGGCTATTCAAAATAAAATTGACCAGTTTGGGGTGTTTCCTTCCAAACTCATACCCTACTGCAAAGTTCATATAAAAATTTGTAAAAGCCGACATCTTTTTATCCTCCACTTTTGTGTTTTTCTTTTTGGTTTTCCTTGAAACTGCCATCATGATTTCATGCCATTTTGAATTTATCCTTTTTGCACCTTTTCCTTTCTATCAATTCTGGCACGGGCAATTCAAGCAGATTTAAGATTTCTCTTTTTTTATGTCTTTCATAATTTTGTTGTAAATAGACTTACTTGTTTTATTGTCCATTTCACAATTCTGCATATCTTTGTAAAGCAGCATCACAAACCACCTGATAATTTTTTGCATCCTGTTCTCACCCCTTTCTATAAAGTGAGACAAGCGCAACTTGAAAAAGATTTAAAAAAGTGAAAATTTTTTAAATCTTTTTCAAAACCACGTATTCTTTTTATGCACCATGTAATTCTTTGTTATCAAGGGCATATTGCAATGCCATACATATCAATTCATTACGGGAACGGTTCGTCTTGACAGCTAAATCGTCATATTCATCCAGTAATGCCTTGCTGACCCGCACCGTAACCGTCAATGATTTGTCATCTTTCTTTGGCATAATTACAAATTTATCCATACCGTAAGACCCCTTTCCCGTATTCCTTTGCCCTGCTTTATCTATCTCATTATAATTGTCTAATCGCTCAAATTCTATAACACAAACATGGAGTCGTTTTTGTGACACTATATGTGTTTCTAAGTCGTTTCATTTTTGTAACACAATTTGTACTGCAATTTGTGTTTTCTATTCTTTTTACTTATTTAAAACTATTTAGTATTAACGGTATGTCGTTAACATATTACTATTTTTTATTTTAGAATTCAAGATAAATAGGTTAAAGTGGAGGTTGAAATTCCATGACATATGCTGATGCAATTAGTAAACGCTTGCTTATTCTATGCAAAGAGAAAAATATTACAACGAATCATTTAGCTACCCTATCCGGAATCACACAAAGTACACTTCAAGATGTAATCACGGGTAAGACTAAGAATCCTAAACTCAAGACCTTACATAAAATTGCGATTGGTTTAAATATGACATTATCAGAATTACTAGATTTTCCAGAAATGAATAACACACTTTTTGATGATGAGTAACTTCTCAAGGCTTTTGGGAATAGTACCGAAATTTTCATCTACACTCTCAAGCATGATGTCCTTGAATACTAGCAAATCAGCACCATGGTATCTACTGTTCATCCATTTGAACAGACCATATTCTCCAAGTAAATACTCTGCTTTCCGATTGAAGGCATCAGGCAGCGGAACACTCGTTGAAAGACTTAGCAAAGGCGTCAGAAGTGCAACACAACTCAACCGCCAGTGCCGCAAATGCATCAGAAGACAATACCCAGCTGGATTACGAAGAAATCATCTCCCAAAATCTGGCATATATCTATTATTTAAAAAAACTCCAAAACTTAGATTTTTATACAAAGAAACGTTAACGGTAATAAATTTTGAAAAAAACTGCCTCAGTCACAAGACATGACTGAGGCAATTTGTAACCACACAATCCAATTTTAAAATTTTCCACACTGTATCTTATAATCCCCTGATGATGTTCAGATAATCCTGCCTTTGGTCTACCACAGCATAAACCGTAACTTCCTTCTTTTCTTCATTTATCTTATAAAACACAAGATTTTTCTTAAGTATCAATACTTTGTATCCCTGTCTTTTCAGTACCAGATAACGAGGCTCTACACCCTTTTGCGGATATAAACCTAAATCAAGAAGATTCTGTTCCAATTCTTCCAGCTTTTCAAGTGCAACCTCTTTTCCAAGATTCTCCGCCACATACAAAATAATCTTTCTAATCTGAGCATCTGCGGTTTCTGTCCGAACAACCTTATATTTCAAAGTACTATCCCTCCCGCAGCATCTGTCTTAAATCATCAAAAGTCTCACTGATTGGTGCAACTCTTCCGTTCCGTACATCATCCTCTGCTTCCACTAAAATCTCCAGAAGCTCAATCCGTGATTTCATCCTTTTATATTCTTCATATGACAAAGATACCGTATCGCCCCGTCCATTCACAGTAATGATAACCGCTTCATTTTCTTCCCTGCACTGTTTTGAAATCTCACTATAATGATTCCTTAAATCTGCTGATGGTCTGATCGTCTCCTGTAACGTCTGCATAAAAACACCTCCGTTTATCTGTAGTCATATTATATCATGTGCAAAAGCAGCACATGATCGACATTCGCCGTTCTTCATGCGTATATCTTTTACCATCTTCTTCTGCAAACTTATCAGTCTCATCGAGAGCAGTCTCAACACCATCTATTAATCTTAATATGCCTCCAGACTGAGCACCGCCATACTCTTCCATTAACTTTATCATTCTTATTATCTTATTCTGTTTCTCGGTATCCATCTTCCCTAGCAGTTCTTGCAGTTCCGGTTCTATCCCTGGCTCTTTATATCCTAAAATGTCATTTGGGGTCACACCTAACTTTTCGCAATATCCAAGCAACATACGGATGCTTGCTTTCGATACGCCTCTTTCCACTGCTGAAATATGATTTTTGCTAAGCCCTGTTGCCTCGCAAAGTTCTGACTGCCGTATTCCATGACTTTCCCTTACCGACTGTAGGAGACTGCCGATTTTAATGTTATTTTCATCTAAGTTTGCCATGTTATTACCCACTCTCGTAATATAAATTGGTATGTGATTTATTATAACTGTTGATGGATGTTAGTTCAATACGATTATTCATAACCCACATATAAGGATTTACGCATAGATTAAATATCAAACACGGTACAAGCAGACCTAAGAATAGCAAAAGGTTTCTGTAAATTCGTGTCGAGTGTCGTTCTGTAGGTGTTGTCATGGCTGTCTCTCTCCTTTTCTTGATTTTGTATAAATGTATGACAATACGATTGACGGTGTGGCACCCGGTAGATTTGAAAAATCTACAGGTTGACGTTCCTGCAAATTCTTATCAAAACAACAGGGAGTCCTTTTGTGGCTCCCTGACTGTCTGTCTTTATGGATTGTTTTATGGTACGTGGTTTTTTGCATTGAAAAAGAGCATTGCTACCTGCAATGCCCTTTAACTCCGTGAGCCTCACACTATTTATTATCGATGGTAACATTGTTACACCATAAGATTACCCGAACCAGCTCGCAGAAATTGGTTAAAATCAGTGCTACTCTGCTGATTTATCTTAATTTTTATCTGATTTACTGTTTATAAAATCAGTGAATCGTTGCATGATGACAAGCTGGTCATCTGTATGTAATGTTCCTTTTTTGTTTGTGAATTTATCTTTGGTAAGGCTTACTGTTTTTGATATACGTGCGATGGATGGTCTTTTCAAGCCAGCCTCTCTCCAGTGTGTGATAGGAGTGTCAAATTCATCCTCGTCGCGTACCTCATGTGATGTAACTTTTACTGATAAACATTCTAATGTTTCTACATTCAGTATTATCACAGGTCTTTCTTTTGTTATTGATGCATCTTCCTCAAATGGAAATCTTGCATACCATACTTCCCATTGGTTCATTAGTTTCTACTCTCCTGTTCATCTTCATCCCAGAAATTTTCATTTCGCCATTCGTCTGATTTAGAGATAGAAGGATTTTTAGGTACAATAGAATTGATTTTTTCCCTGTTGGCATTTAAAAACTGATTAAATATGTCATTATTCATTTTCAAAGCTGTTCCTGTCATTGTATTATCCTCCTTTGTTTTTTGTTGTTTTGTTTTGTTCATAATATACCACTTTTTTATTTGTTATGATAGTATATTATCCAAAAACTAATCATATTATCAAAGTTCTATATTCAGAGCATGTTTCTGATGGTTGAGTGTGATTAGATAAGAACGTATTGCAATTCTCTTTCATATCTTTTCCTATTTCCATTGTATCATACCTTGTCAAGTCCTCATATATGAACATTTTTGTATTGCAATTCTAAAAAAATTATCCTTCAGCATTTTGCTGAGGGATTGTTGTTTCTACGCATCAGTGGGTGGCGAAGTACTCGTTGATTGCAGCTGTTGCTTCGTCGCCTACAGCATTGCAGGACATGTTGCCGTCACTCTGGATGTAAATGACTACGCCGTTGCTGGCTGTCCAAGTGTTGCCGTTGTCAAACGCTTCAGCCTGCCGACCTGTAAGGTCTCGCCATTGACCTCACGGGTCTGTGGGGTTGCATATGGGTCGGTCTACGGGCTGGAAGCCAGAGCGAAGTTCTCCACTGCAAAGGCAGTTCCGTTGTAGTCATATACTGCGCAGGCACCTGAGCCAATTGTAGGGTTCATATAGTTGCTGTGATGTCCAGGAGAATGTACCACCATGTATGAATTGTATCTGCATTTATAGGAGAGCCTACATAGATGTTTTCACCATAATTGCCACAACCTTCATGTGAGAAGTTTGTGATAATTTCCTGTGCCCTCTGGCATGCGAAGTTGTATACATTCTCGTCCCATCATTGGCTACCATGATATTCGGACCGTATTTTGCGATAGCAGCATCGATGACAGGGTCGCCTGTGGACGTGCCGGAATTTGTCTTCGCACCAGTCTGTGCCTGTGCCGTTTTCGTGCTTGCAAGTCTTTGTCTTTCTTATTTGCTTTATTTGCTGCTTTCTTGTTGCAAAAACAGCAAAACCGTCCTTCGTTTTTCGATAGAAAGCTAATTATCGTGGTGCAGTCTCAGCGGTTTTAGGTCATCTTGAACTGCGCAAACGGCTGACCTTTGTTTTAATCCAAGAAAAACCTTGCATCGTCTTTGTTATTCATGTCAAGTCCTTTCTGTCCTGATTACAGGGTCATTCCGTCAGTGTCCGGATACATGTCTAAGAGACTGACAGACCGTGCATGTCTTGTAACAGCACGGTCTGCGCGGCAGCCTTTTGCGAAAGCATTGCCGTAGTTGTTATGTTGTTGTTGGGATAATTATTTTATTCCAGCTCGCCGAGAGCCTTTTCCAATGAGATGCTTGTCGTCCAGTAGTGCGTGCCGTTGTACTCCACTTCGCAGAGGGCAGGTGTCTTACCGCCATCATGAGGGTCAGCTGCGTAGACATAACCATAACCAAAATCATTTTCACTGTCTGTTGGGATGGTATAGGCTTTCGTTACCGTGACTTCGTATTCGCCGATATCCCAGAGCATCTCGCTGGTAAAGTATCTGTTAAAGTATGAGATGTCCATGCAGCTGAATCTGGCTCCTGGCACCGTACTAGCTTCCGGGTATGGTTCGACGCCGTAGTATGCCAGGTTTTGAAACAGTCCTATATAGTCATGCATTGTTATGGTGTTGTTCACATCATAGCTCTCTGCCCCTGAAATCTCTACGTACCTGTCACCGTCAACGATGTTGTACAGTAGTTCTTTGTCTGTATCAAGTCCTTTCCGAAGGGCAATTGTCCCTGTCTCATCCTTAATGGCGTTGTCCATGTCGAAGTACGGGTCAGTGCAGTACGCGTAGTCCTCTTCGGTCTCTGTCTCAGCGCTTTCGTCTGTGTCGCCTGTAGACCCCTGCTCTGTCTCTGATGATTTCTCATCTACGGTTACTGTCGTCTCTTCGCTTTTGTCTGCGCCCTCAGTCCCTGCGTCTTTTCCGCATCCTGTGAGTACAATCCCCATCGCTACGGTTAATGCTAATGCAATACTTAATGTCTTTTTCTTAATGATTGTTTTACCTCTTCTTTCTTGATTACCAGATCTTAATGTTATTCTGTTTTGCCCAGGTTTTTAATTTTCTTCTTCGATTGAAGAACCGAATGTACTCTTTTTACTGCTTTCACTTGTATGACAATTACTTTTTCAAAAAAGATTTAAATTTTTGAAAAAAATTTTTTTACCATTCAAACGGAGTATCAAACGATTTCCACTGTATTTCCACCGGATAAGCCTTTGCAGCCTCGTTCAACGCGTCCTCCTACTCCCAGGTGTAATAGCCTTTTTCTTCTTCACGCCACTAGTAAGGACCGGTATCAAATTCCATGCGTCCTACATAAGTATGGCTGTCTCCATTGCCGGCACTTTTCGATATAATGAAGAACTCATTCATATCTTCATTCATTGTGACAAACACTCTGGAACCGCCAAAGGATGCGACACCTTCTACCACCGGATACTGCTGCTTTCCCTGTACCATAACTGGCATTTCTACATAATTGTCATCAATAATAGATTTCTTTGTCAAATCCATACAATCCCACTTCACTGACGGTATTCAATGAGTGGTCTGGTATATGCCGTAGAATCATGCTGTATGTATCTGTCCAACCTACATCATCCTGAACCACTGGTGTTTCCGGTTCTGTTGTTTCTTCCGTTTCTACTGGTTCTTCTGTCTTTGGGATTGTTTCAGGTATATTTTGTACACTTTCCTCGTTGATTTCCAGTTCTTCCTGAACTGCACTGTCCACCGGGGCATCTCTATTCTTAAGTATCAATACTTTGTATCCCTGTCTTTTCAGCACCAGATAACGAGGCTCTACACCCTTTTACGGATATAAACCTAAATCAAGAAGATTCTGTTCCAATTCTTCCAGCTTTTCAAGTGCAACCTCTTTTCCAAGATTCTCCGCCACATACAAAATAATCTTTCTAATCTGAGCATCTGCGGTTTCTGTCCGAACAACCTTATATTTCAAAGTACTATCCCTCCCGCAGCATCTGTCTTAAATCATCAAAAGTCTCACTGATTGGTGCAACTCTTCCGTTCCGTACATCATCCTCTGCTTCCACTAAAATCTCCAGAAGCTCAATCCGTGATTTCATCCTTTTATATTCTTCATATGACAAAGATACCGTATCGCCCCGTCCATTCACAGTAATGATAACCGCTTCATTTTCTTCCCTGCACTGTTTTGAAATCTCACTATAATGATTCCTTAAATCTGCTGATGGTCTGATCGTCTCCTGTAACGTCTGCATAAAAACACCTCCGTTTATCCGTAGTCATATTATATCTTAATTTGCATATATTATCAATTACCAACTTCTACAGAAAAAAACGTAAAATCGTAAAGTGAATTTCAAAATTCCAGTTTTTTGAATCCTCAAATGGCAAATCTGGA
>ERZ857629.1408-NODE-1408-length-26593-cov-3.292185_pt1 | contig 26593 bp, 18 predicted proteins | sample MGYA00519700_ERZ857629 | MGnify/ENA primary metagenome ERZ857629 (study PRJEB31778, sample SAMEA3449351) | human gut metagenome | biome: human gut; feature: human-associated habitat; material: faeces | place: United Kingdom | collected 2010/2012 ...
GTCCATTCAAGACATCACGACGATACTTCACACACCATACGATATGATACTGTATTGAATAGACATAGCCTCTTCCTTTAACAACTTCCATGTGTTTTTGCCTCATCAATATTATAACATATGTATATACTTAAAACACTATATTTATCATTTATTGTTAATTTATTTATTTAACATCTGCACATCTAATTCATCTCATGACTAAAGTCACGAGTGTTCTAAGATTGAATTATAAATCTCTTCCTTTAACTCTAGATTTCCATGAACGACAAATAACTGCATGTATCTTTCTAGAAAATAAGGAAGCTTCATCATACAATTTAATACTATATGGCATTGGTAATAATCGATATTTTGTTTCATATGTCGCAAGACCTGCAGGCATGGTATCTATTTCAAATTTAATTTTTACTTTTTCGTTTTTATTTATGCCAGTAACTAAATCGTTTGGATAAAACAATAAAAATTGTTCAATTGTATCGCCCTTTAGAAACGCAGATTGGATGGCAGAATCTAAAGTTTTATGTTTAATTTCAACATCCACATTTAAACCGAATGACTGAACAAGCAATTTTAAAGTTGGAACGTATGTACTAAGATCGAAATCTTGATTTTTCGTCATTAACGAAAAATCTAAGTCTTCAGAAAAACGATCAAGTCCATAAAATATCCTTAATGCAGTCCCACCATAAAATGCGGCCACATCAAAGAATCCTGCTTTACTCAAAGCACAAAGAGTAATTTCTTGCATGACTTCTTTAACAACATTTCGCTTTTCTTCATTGTTTTTTGGCTGATACGACTCAACCATTTGTTCAAGAATTGTTTTCATCTAGATCTCCTAATACTTTTTTTAAGTATTTCATATTTGTAGATCCATAGTTATCACAGAGTGTATATAAAATATTAAAATCGAGTCGTTTTAAGACGTCCATATCTATGCGTAAATCATCAAATAATAAATCATACATATCTTTCTTATTACGTACCACTTTTAAAGTATATAGCTTATCACATAATGCTTTTTCGGCTGTTGCCATGACATATGAATAATCTTGTTCTTGAAAAATTTGTAAACCATAAGGATAAATATTTGCAGGTACATCTCGATATGTATAAGTTCCAAAATCATTTTTATATGATTTCTTTTTACCCTTACCGAATGTTGCACTTGTATATGTATATACTGCTTCAGGAATAAGACCATAATGTGCTAAGGCATAATCAAATGACAAATAAGATGGTGAATAGATTGCATTCGCAACGACATAGCCAGGTGCATTTTTATTTGTCTCATACAAATTTCTAGTAAGCTTAATAATTTCTTTATTATCACTCAAACGTTTGATTTTTATATCTTTTGCCTTATAATCCGTTAGACTTTCCTTTAACATTTCATACGTAACTATCATATTTTCACCTCGTACTTACATTTTATGTTAGTAAGCGGTGAAATTCAACAAATTTAAACTATAAATCTACTATAAGACCTATTATAAAGATCCAATATGAAAACATTATTAACTCCAAGCATTTTGTTGCGAATGATCTTATCTTGTCTAAATCGCAATATTTTCATCGCATTAGATAGATTTATCTTGACTTTTTCGAATTCTATATCATAAATACGAAAACCATTCACCTTATGATAAAATATATACAACTAAGGGAGAAATAAGAATGAATGAAATAAGTTGTAAAATTCTTGATTACTATCAGGTTCGTAAAACAAAAAAACAAAAAGAGGAATTTCGTAAATATATAATTCATGAACTTAATCAATATGGGTATTGCCCCAAAATTCAAAATAAAGGGATAAATAATAATATAATTATTGGTAATATGGAAAAAGCTAAGATATTCTGTACAGCTCACTATGATACACAGGCGGTCTTACCATTTCCCAATTTAATTGTGCCTAATAACTTTTTTGGACTGATTTTGTCACAATTAGCCATTATTATTTGCGTTTTGATTCTTATATTCTTAATAAATATTGTTTTCATTAAATTATTTGTTTGGACAGGTCTATTCAATGGGTTTGAACTTAGTATCGCTTCTTCTATTTCATGGTTAATTATTATGATTTGGATGTTGTTTGGAAAGGCAAATAAACATACTGCAAATGATAATACAAGTGGTGTCGTTACGATCATTGAATCTGCCATCAAATTACCAGAAGATTTCAGAGATGAAATATGTTTTGTTTTATTTGACAATGAAGAACTCGGTTTATTAGGTTCTGCTGCTTTTGCGAAAGAATATAAGGAATATATTAAGAATAAACTTATCATTAATTTTGATTGTGTATCCGATGCCAATGATATATTTTTCTTTCCGACAAAACAAATCAAAAATGATCAATCAAAACATGAAGTTATTATAAAAACATTTGCATCTACAAATTATATAAATGTACACATGAACAAAGGATTTGGATTTTATCCATCTGACAACTTCAACTTTAAATATGCATATGGAGTCTGCAGTCTTAAGAAAGGTTTATTCTATTATCTCGATCGAATTCACACCTCAAGAGATATCATTTTTAATGAAGAAAATATCGAATTACTAAGTGATGGCGTATGCAAACTTGTTAATACAATTCATTTGCATAAGCCGCAATAAATCGATATGGTACACATACAGAAAGACTACTGGATACAGTGGCCACTCTGAATTTTCTAATGTTAAGATACTAGTTTAATCCGTTGGTGTTGGGTGAACTAGTGTCTTTTACATTTTTCTATAATCATCAATGTGATTTTTAGTAATTCAACTAAAGCCAATAAAACCATGACAACATCAATATATATACATAAGACATCCTCCTCTTTCAAAATCGGAATCTTTGAAAACTCAAGATATCATCCTTTTTTTCAGAAGGTTCACGAATAGCTCTTTTAATTATAAAGAGTCTGAATTGTGATGTTTATGAAATGAAAAGAAAAAACTCCTATTTAGGAGTTATTGCTTAAGCTATAATATAATTTTTCTGGTTCGTTAGAAACAAGTGAAATCTGACCATCCTTACAATCTATAATTTTCCAAGTTCCATTTTCGAATTGGGCAAAATCGATTGTAAAGAAACGACTATTTAACACTTCATATTTATGCATCAACTCAACAGGTGGCTGTACACTATCGTTAGTCATATACAAAGGCATGTTTTTATAATAGAAGACACGACATACATTTTGAATGTCATCATAATACTTTTCCGCATACAATTCACCTGTAGACATATCCTTATGGTATTTACTCAATCTTGTGATCCAAGAATCGAATTCTTCCTGTGTTGTACTTTGATCAAAGAAAGCTGGAAAGCCACATTCCTTAACACAAATCGTATTGTCCTTTATCATAAATTTTCCTAATTTGTGCTTTATAAATTCAACATCAATCAGGGTGTCCATTGGAAAACGTATGATTGGTACACAATCTTCTCTAAGTGTTGAATATATCTTCTGGAATGCGTACATATTCTCATATTCATTTGGTTCAATTAGTAAATGGTAACCTAAATACTTCAATTGAACGCTAAATTCTCGATATGCACAAGGCTGCATCCTAAATCCTCTAAATAACACTTTGATAGGTTCTTCACCCATATTAGTTATATTCATCTTCAAGACTTGATACATATACCATTGTTCCTGATCAAACAATAGCACATCAAATCCAGCTCGAATGGCGGCATTATACTCATTTTTTAATGCCAAATCCACTTCATTAGAATCCATTAGACTTGATGGAAACAAAATTTTAAACATAGTATTTTTCTCCTCATCCTATTTCTCATAATCATTATACCAAAATATTTGAACTTTAAAGGCATATCAAAATTAATTTTCCTCTTCCATTATTTGAGAATATAAGGTATAGCTTAATTACTGAATTTCATCAGTTTCTCAACACAAAAAGGCTGCTAGATTATCTAGCAGTTTTCTTGTCTATTTCTCACCATTTAATTTGTATAGAAGCAATGTTAAAATCAATAAAATATTAGAATCATATCCATAAAGATCTGTCGTATCAAAACAATATATACGTCTATTTAATCCTTCTAAAGGGATTGTTTCTTCGCGAATATTAGTTAAAATAAAATCTAAATCTAACCAATCCTTTGATAAGTTAAAATCAGAAATAGATTCCGTTTGATTTTTAATAGCCTCCATATATAAGGTCATCATAATACGAGTATAGTCAACAACGTCTTGAAAAAAAACTTGTTTTGACTTAGAAATCGAAATGGCTCTTTCATAGTACTTCTGGGCATGTGTTTTTGGTTCAGCATCTTCAATTCGGTATTCTAAGATTTCATTTATTTTCTTAAAATACCATTTGATTAACTTATTAAAATTCACCTTATTCTTTAATTCAACCTTTTCAAAATGATCATACAATTTTTCTGCAATTCCTTCCCTAGAAGGTTCTTTCATAGACTTAAATTCAATGAAATTATTCAAATCTAATAAAACACAGTCACGAGTTACATCATCAAACTCTAACCATGTATTTTCAATTAATTCTCGTACTTCCATATTTACCTCTCTTTTTTATACGAATCCAATTAAATAATAAGTATTTTTATTGCATCAATAATAGTCGTATTCTTCATCATAGACATATTCTGCTCTTACAGAAAACAGAAGAACCTGCAAAGAACTCAAGTAAATATCACTTTTAATTCAGTCGGTTCACCATTACCACATCCGGTAGTTAATTCCTATTATAAATGTCCAATGTGAAAATATTGTGAATTCCATTCAATTTGTTGCGATTGTTCTTATTTGATCTAAAACGCCTAATTTTCATTATAGTAGATAAGGTCAGTTTTAACTTTTTATTTAAATTAGAGCCCTCAACAAAGAGGATTCTGTTTACTCAATATATATTTTAATACTACTTCCATTTTTTGAAAGTCAATTGGTTTCGTTATATAATCATTCATCTTTGCATCAAATGCTTTTTTCTTATCTTCCTCAAACGCATTGGCAGACATAGCTATAATTGGAATATTGGCCTTTTCAAATTGTGAAAGATGTCGAATACAATGTGTTGCCTTATAGCCATCCATATTTGGCATTTGAATATCCATTAAAATCAAATCATATGTGTTGGCTGGTTGACGTACGATTTCATTCACACAAAGAATTCCATCTTCTACAACCTTTACTTCAAAACCCATTTCACTAAGAATAGTACTTGTGATTTCTGCATTTAATTCATTATCTTCGGCCAATAAGATTCTTTTACCCTTAAAATCAATATCACATTCATTTGAAGATTCGATATTTCTATAAGTATAATCTTTATCAGCAAGCTTATGTGGTATGGTAATAGTAAAAGTACTACCCTTACCAAGCTTACTCTCTACTTCTATACTACCATTCATTAAATCCACAAAGTTTTTGACAATAGCCATACCAAGTCCTGTACCTGGAATTTTAGATAGTGTTGTATTTCTTTCTCTTGTAAATAAATCAAATAAAGATGGCAAGAATTCTTCACTCATACCAATACCAGTATCTGTAACCTTTGTTTGAATCAATACATATCCTTCTTTATCATAAGGAAGTTCTTGTACATCAATCAAAACTTTACCACCTTCTGGCGTATATTTAATCGCATTACTGATTAGATTGGATAGAATTTCCTGCATTTTTGTAGAATCGACAATAACATATTTGTGTTCAACATTCACATTTTCATGTAATTCAATATTCTTTCTTGAAGCTTCTGCCGCAAATACACTACAAACAAGTTGAGATACATTTCCAACCACCTCAAAGTTTTCATCCAACTCCATCTTACCACTTTCAACACGAGCCATATCCAACACGTTATTGATAATAGAAAGTAATAATTTGCTGGATTGTTCAATCATTTCTTGATAATGAACTAGTTTAGGATTTGTTAATTCCTTTTTCATCAATTGAGAATATCCCACAATCGCATTCATCGGTGTACGAATATCATGCGACATATTAAACAAGAATATAGACTTAGCTTCATTCGCCTTTTCAGCCTTGATCTTTTCTTGGCGTAAAGCCTCTTCTTGTTCTAACTCACGCTTCTTTTCTTCCGTAAAATCACGATTTGCGAGTAATACACTCACAACATGACCATTCTCATCGTATTTTTGAGGTACAATCATCGAAAGAATCCAAGTTCCATCTGTCCTTTCACAAGTATGGAATAAGGAATTCTTTCCTTCAAGACGTTTTGCGATAGTCTTACTATCATAAAATTCAATACTACTCTCTCTAAATGGTTCGGTAATCAAACGATTTACTTGCTCTAATAATATATTATGATCCATCTGAGTATAGCGTCTGTTTAAGCCAGGAATATTATTTCCTTTAATCAATTCTACATCACCTGTCTCTAGATTAATCAAACAAATATAGGAATATCCAGCCGATAATGCCTCAACTTCATGTCGAGCCTGTTGCACCTGTTTACTTAAAGTAATTGGAAACTCTTCATCTTCCAATTGTTCTTTATCTGGAATCGAATGATGAATATGAAGTACTTTCCATTGCCCATTTTTCATTCCATAAACAATAGTAAAGCGAGAATCCAAATGTATAATTATAACTTCTTTATCATAAAGACCATAAATTTGAACAGATCCATACACAAAGACACATTGATCATCCACAATATTTTCTTCTATTTCTAAATCTTTAAATTCAAAATGAATATTCTTTCTTTTCTCCACATCAAATTTGAAAGAATTTAAAAAGTGCTCAATATTTTTAAAGAATTCTTGTTTCCCCGTACCAATAATACTCGCATTGGAATCTAAAAAATCTTGAATCGCAACATCACTCAACGTATCCGATCCTAGATATGTTTCTAACAATTGTCTAGTAAGTAACTTAAAATCCTGCATAACCTCAACTCCACAAAATAAAGGCATCATCACAAATCAGACAATGCCACATTATATTATTTCAAACTGATTTGAAAAAAGATATATCATTACATATATATGATACCACAAAATCTAGCTTAAGTTGTTAATACTATCATCAATAATAGCTCCTAACATATTATCATCTCTTTTCTTTAATTTATTTTTTTAAATATACAGTCTCATACTTGAAAAAACTAACTTGTGATGGATAAAGCTGGGCTGTCTGTGCCAGTAAGATGTAGATCGAGATGCCAATGCTTGTGGGGTGAGTTTTTTCTTTTTATACTAAATTCATTTCTTCTATTGCATGTAATACATCATCTTTTTTAAATGTAATCAAATCCTCATCAGATATTTCATTTAAACTAGCCAAACGATTCGAATGTGCCTTTTTACTCTTATCAAACAAGTTACGCATTTCTCGACCATTCGCAAAATTATCTGGCTTGTGATTACATAACTCATTTAAATATGACTTTAATGTATCTTGTACTTCTAAATCCATCCTAAAATCATTTTGTTCACACAACAATCCAAAAATTAAAAATAATTCTTCTTCAGAATAATCATCAAAATGAATATATTCATTAAATCTAGATTTTAAGCCCGGATTTGATTGTAAGAAAGATTCCATTGGATCATCATATCCAGCAACAATCACAATAAACTCATCACGATGATCTTCCATCGCTTTTAATAAAGTATCAATGGCTTCTTGACCAAAATCATTCTCACCCTTAGCCAAAGTATAAGCTTCATCAATAAAGAGAATGCCACCCATAGCTTCATCAATCTTTTCCTTCGTTTTTAACGCTGTTTGTCCAACATATCCAGCCACCAAATCACCACGATCCACTTCAACTAAATGCCCATTTTCTAAGATTCCCAATTGTTTATAAATTTTAGATAATAATCGCGCAATCGTTGTCTTTCCAGTACCAGGATTTCCCTTAAACACAAGATGTTTAGAAGTATTCGAAACCTTATACCCCCTACTCTTTTTAAGTTCGTCTATTTTCAATTCATTAATGATTGAATGTACCTGTTGTTTTACTCCATCCAATCCAATCATGGAATCCAATTGTTTTTGAAGATCTTCTAAAGATTCTTCAGACTCCACCTCAATTTCATCCTGAACCATTTCTTCTTTGACTCTATCAACAGCTAAAGGTTTCTCTTCTTGTTTAATATCCAATAGTTTAATGTATTGAATAAAATAATCCTTTATAATATCCTTCTTATCATTCTTATTAAACAAATAATAACGGCCTAGTTCATACACAAATTTTGCATACAAAACTTTTACAATAGGCATTAAATTTAATGTTTGAAAATCAGAAAACCAAGAATGAACAGAAATAACGTCATTCAAATTGTCTTGTGAACCAAGAAACACTTTATTAAAGTAATTCATACGAAGATCTGCATGATCTAAAGATATGATTTCTATAAACCCAGCAATATTATTTAAAATAACCTGCTTTACATTTAAATGACCACCATCTTTATCAATCAATTCCTGCTCTTTTGAACATGCTAATAATAATTTAGCCAATGATTGTTTTACATCTATATCCATAATTACAACCTTCTTTATGCATATTGAATTTGACTATGCAACGAATCATATAATTTAGATGCATCCTCACCCTCAATACCATTAAACATCTCAGAAATTTCTTTTTCCAATTCATTCTGAATTTCTTCACTCGTCTTTTCATGAAAAACATTCAATAAAGATGTATCTTGAAGAGTTAAAATAATTTCTTGATTATCAATCACTTCTTGTTTTTGATCTTGTACTTGTTCTAAGAACTCATTATAATACGTATCCATTTCATCCGTATTTAAACCTAAATCAAAAATGCCATGATCTTGCAACAACTCAATAAACCAAGATTGAGTTAGAGTATCATATAAACTCATCCACTTATTGTGAGACGTATGCCAGACTTCATCACCACTCAAAATGTCTTTATAATTAAAATAATATTGTTCATCAAAGAAACGTAATGATGCAGTATACATCGAAAGCATCATAAATACAGTAAGAATCATATTGTCCTTATTATCAATCAAATCGGATTTTAAAGAATCAATCATCATATCCAAGACAACATATAAGGAATCCACTAACTTACGCATTTGTTCTTCACTATAAGGCTTTTGTTTCTTACGACAATCCAACATATCCTGATAATCACTAATCACCTTATTGTATTCTGCTTTAATATGAAGTGCAGTCCCTTTATTTAAAGTCTGTTGAACCTTTTCAATTGCACCAACAATCTCTTCTTCCATAGAATTTAATTTTTCATATAGAATCGCAAAAGTAGCCCAAGTCGAAACTAGATTCACACCATCCAAAATCAATCCTATATTTTGAATCTTAGATAAATTCTTCATCATCTTCATATTCTGATTTAATAATTTAGAATTCTTTTGAACCGCCTTTAAAACTTCTTTTGCAGCCACCTGCTGTTCTGCCTCTTTAAAAATGTTATTTAAAGCAACTTTATAGAACTTCTTAAAACGCTTATTCTTTTGACGAACTACGATCTCCATAAAATTCTTATCATTCAAAAATTTACGCAGTTCCTCTATTGTTTGTATTACTTCAATTTCATCCATACCTATTCTCCATCCTTTAATTTGTATAAAAGCAATGTCAAAATCAATAAGATACACGAATCCATACTATATGGATTATGGAAATCAAAACGAGGCTTACGCTTATTAATTCCAAGTGCTGGAACCGTTTCTCTACGAATAAAAGTAAGAATTGTATCCATATCCAAACATTCTCTAGATAAATCAAAATCAGAGATCAATTTCGATTGATTTTTAGTAACCGTCATATACAAACACATCATAATGCGCGTATAATCTATCAAATCCTGAAAGTTCACTTCTTTAGATTTACTAATAGAAACCGCCTTTTCATAATACTTCTGTGCACGCGTCTTATGTTTCGATGTTTCAATCTGTGATTCTAAAATCTCATTCAAACAGTTTAAATAACTTTTGATCAACTTATTAAAATCACACTTATTCATTAGTTCAACCATCATGAAATGATCATATAACTTTTCAGCCACAGCTTCCTTAGTTATATGTTTCAAGAACTGAAATTTTATATAAGCGTTTAAATCCATCAAAACACAATCGCTAGTCACATCACTATAGTCTAGCCATGTTGATTCTACAAACTCTTTGGGTTTCATATCCTATCTCTCCTTGTTCTCTGTATCATTGTTTTTAAGTCCATACACAAATCTTTCTCTTGTGATTACATATAAAGAATTTAAAGCTCTAGTATATGCGACATACTTTTCATTTTCATTCATATCTATATCATCTACAATTACCGTTTCAAATTCAAGACCTTTAGCTTCTTGAACCGAATAAAGAATCATTCTACCTCGAGGTATATTATTCGTCTTATTCTCACGAATATCAATGATATTTAAATGTTTTAAAATATCTTTAGAGACTTTATTCTTATCCTTTACAATAAAGGCAACACGATCATTTGTTTTGATGTGATTGATTATTTTATCGCTAATTATATTCATATCCATGATAATCTTTTCAACCTTGCCTTCAACACCTGTCGCAATCATCTTGCTATCAAATGACAAAGTATCATTTACATAATTAGTAATTTCATAAGTATTTCTGTAGTTTACTAACAATTCGTATTGTTCAACATTCGGTAACAATCGGTGTAATTCTTCTTTTGTATGAATTCCTTTTGAATTCATACATTGAAGCACATCACCATAGTAATTAAATATAGATTCTGGCATTAAATTGTTTAAGAACTCTATTTCAACATTTGATAAATCTTGGAATTCATCAATTAATATAAGTTTTTGATCTGTAAATAAAGGTCCTAACAATTGATTTAATATATATGTAATCGCAAATAATTCATCATATGTGCATTGCTTCTTTAAATTATAGATTGAATTTTCTGGCTTTATTTCTTTATAAATTAAATCTAGCAAGAAAGGTTGAATTTGACCATGTTTAAAACTATTGAATCTTATTTTCAAGTCATTTAAGTATTGATATAGCTCAACAGCTTCAAACGCATCATTGATTCCATAATCACCCATATCACCTATATTTATAGAATCAAACAATTTAAATAAATCATCCAATTCTTTATAGTCATCTAAACGTTTACCCAACAATTCACCTTTAACTATATAATCTTTGACTCCTACTCTATTTGTAGATTCTAAATATTGAATTGTATGTAATGCATTTTCAAGTTTTTTCTTATCGTCCAGACAATCTAAGCAATAAAAATAGATTTCATACATTTTATCCAACTGTAAATGGCTGATTTCTTCAAGCATATCTTGTATAGAGGAAATTCGCATTTTTCGTAAACTAGTAGAATTCGCAACACAATATTTTATACATTCATAAGGTGTATTAAACTGCATTTTTTTCATTTGATCTAAATCTATCTTACGAGTTAATCTTCTTAACGGCTTTAAGTATTCATTCACTCGATCCAAACGTGTATCAAATTTACGTGTCCTACCAAAAAATGATTTTCCTGTATGTGTGTCCTCATCAAACACATGTAAAGGTTCAAATATTTCAATGATTTTTGTGTAAACCTCAACATCTTCATAAAGTTCAATATTATCTTCCAAACTTGCTTCCAACGCTTTTAAGTTATCAATACTAAGCTTTTTACATAACTGAATAGAATCCTTATAATTCAATACAATTTCATCTAACCTAGACTCTTTAGATTCAAAATTTCCATTTAATAAAACACTCTCTATACGATTTAAAGCAGCATCTATTTCATATTCTTTACTAGACATATATTCATTTGAATTTGTCTTTTTATTGACATCTAAAACTTTAGAAGTTAAATACTCAATCTTATAAAAGTCGTTGTTTATTTTATTAGATACATGAACTTCAAAAATGATATCTTTTAAATCATTAAATTTTTCAATATAACATTTATATGCATTATAAATAAATTCATGAACCGTATATTTTGAAACATCTTGAACATGCAACTGTTTAGCTAAGATATCTGTTTGATTTACCAACAAGTTTGTAGGTGAAAGCAATATAACATTTTCAATACCAAAATCAGGATTATTATAAAGTACATGATAAAGTCTATGGAATAAAATCATAGTCTTACCAGAACCTGCACAACCTAACACAATCATATTCTTATTCAAATCTTGTTTAATGATTTCATATTGTTGAGATTGAATAGATTCAATAATATTTGATACTTGTTTATCATTACGATGTGCTTTCAAGACTTTTGTCAATAATTCATCCTGAGCTTTTAATCCAAGTTTTTCATTATATTCATCATAGTACATGAATAAACGATCATACATTGAATAATAATGACGAACTTGTTCAATATGTATAGATCGATCAGACAGAAACAAGTTATATTGATAATAATATTGAGTGCGCTTATCTGCCCAATCAATGACATTCTTTTCCTTGATGGCATGATTACCAATATAAACTTTCTCACCATTTAAAACAATGGATCCATTATACGGTTTTCTTTCGATTTCACCACTTAAACGATCATATTTTTCCTTAGCCGTATACTCATGAAGATGATTATTTGTCATATTCGTGAAATGCATAGGATTTTCCTTACCACGATTCGTATCAACTTGTTTTTGAATATTCTGTTTTAACGATTTAAGATAATAATCATGAATATACGTATAGACATTTTTCAGATGACTAACTTCTTCTTCATAAATATCTACATCAAAATATTCTTCAGCACGCATCCAATCCGATGGCATTTCAAAATATAAATATTTACCAATATAATTTTCATTTAAAGAATATCTTTTACATTCCTTTAAGAAAGAAGGACCAAACGCAAAATCTTTATTTTCCATTGAAAACAATTGCAATGTACCATATTTAGTATTAATTCGTTTTGAAGGATTTTGTTCTAAATAAACCTTTATAGAAGCTAAACTTCTTCTAGGCTTACCATTCAATTTAGAAGAAATAAATGCAGCACTTGTTTTTTCTCTATTGATCACTTCCATTTTTCCATAGATAGGACTATACAAAGTACTTCCAACTTTTATTGCGTTAACATCCTCAATTTTATTATTTAAGAAACGATTATATTCCTCATTATGACCATGTATATCAAACCCCTCTACATCATAACCATCTCGGTCATAACCATCTTTATCATAACCAGCCAAATTATATCCACTTCGATCATATCCATTACAATCAAAACCATTTTCATTATATCCAGAACGATTATATCCATTGCGATCATAACCAAGAAGATTGTACCCATCTCTGTCGTAACCTTCTTTATCTAAACCAGCATGATCAAATCCATCATAAGTAAATCCTTCACGATCATAGCCTTCTTCATTAAAACCATCTGAATGATATCCATCTTTATCTAGATCAAGACTATTAAAGCCATCATCATTGAATCCAGTTTCCAATAAATATCCATCCTCATCATATTCGCTTCTATGATGGTTGAATTTATTCATCCCGTTACGATCAAAACCGTCTTTATCATATCCAAAAGAATTAAATCCATTCATATCATATCCTAAGATATTCATTTGTTTAACATCATATCCGTCTTGGGTGTAACCAAACACATCATAACCCGATTCATTATATCCGTTCTTATCAAAACCTTTTCGATTGTATCCGTAAAGATCAAATCCATCCTTGTCGTATCCATCTTTATCATACCCAGTATAATCAAAGCCATTTTTATCATATAATTTACTAGCTTTATTTTGATTCAGATTATAGAGAAATCTTGATAAAATAAATTTCTTTTCTTCTAAAGAAATTAAACTATCAATTAAAGATTGAAAATCTTTAGATGGTTCTGATGTTTCAATATCAATATTTTCTGTTTCTTGACTAACATCATCAATTGGATCTTCACTGCTATCCACAATCAAATCCGTGTTTATATTTTGTTTAACAGCATTATCCAACACAAGTAGATATGTATCGTTAACGCTATTAACTTGAACATCTTCTTTTGATTCTGTTTCAGAAACAATAAATCCATACGTATTATTATTTTCTGTATTACCAACCTCTAAAGAGTTCTCAACACCGACTGTCTTATGTACATCATCATTTATTGAATCTTCTGGATTTTCTGTACGTGAAACCGTTGCCTGATTTGTCTTTATAATCCCATCAGGAAATGGTGAAACAGTATTTTCAACAACATTATTTAGAACATCCTCTTCATCTTGTTGTGTATTACACAATTCTTGCCGACCTTCAACTATATCAATTTTTTCAATAGTCTTTGGTAATTCTGGTAGACTTTCTGATTTTGGTAATTCAGGCAATTTTTGATTCTCTTGAATTACATTTTTATTTTGTTTTCTTTTAAATAAACGACTAAAAAATCCCATATTCTACTCCTACACCAATGTATCTAATTCAATCCATAGAGAATCTTTACCTTGAATCCTATTATTCTTATTCACATTCTTATATGGCTTCAAGAAATAAAATCTTTGCATCTCATTTTTATTATTACCCGTTTCTTCTACAAAGCTCAATAAACACTCATACTGTTCTTTTGTAAAAGAAGATTTCATTCTATTTATAAATTTTGGATTAGCCAAAACAGACAATTTAACTTTGTATATTTTCTTCATTAATCCACTCTTATTTCTAAAAGTAAAATAAACTGGATTCTTAACATTATTATTGTTTTTCAAATTACATATACAATAATCCTCATAAATCTCAATATCATCTCCTACATAAATGCTGAATACTTCGCTACTCGTATTTGTTTCATTTTTAACTTCTTCAATACTTTCACAATAATCACATTCACGATTTGAACAACATATCAATTTCTCATTATATTGAATAAGTGCACGACCACAAACTGGACATTTTCTTTTCAATTTTGAAACCGTATTTTCATGATCCTCGTTATGACCATGTCTAATTTCTAAAAAGTTCATTAATGATTTAGCACAATCTTTACTTTTCATATTAAAAGCAGGTTTAAATGTTATTACTCTATTTGTTGTAGTGTATTTAAAAACCCCATTATTAAATGGCATGTTCATCCAAATCATTTCACCATCAATAATCGTAATTGTATTTAATACTTTGTAACTGTTGGATGCAAAATCTTTTAATGCATCTGGAATTGGAGTATTCATATCAAAACGAACCGAAATTTTAATTCCGCGCTTATATAAAGTTACTAAGACATTCTCTATCGCACACTGAATATCTATAAATCCAAATCCTCCATTAATATCCATACAAACTTCATCATAGGTACGTTCTAAATCATTCAAGAATCTTTCATACGTTGTTGTTTGAGTTGAACAAATTGTTTGTTCACTATTTTGAATATAGTTTAATATTGGATACTCTCTGACAAATAAGTTTTTATCCGCTATATATCGAAAGAAACTAGAAATCACTTGTTTAGACTTAGGAACTTTTTCAATCAGATAATCTTTATTTCCAACAAAGATAAATTTTCCTTTAGCACGACTAATCGCAACATTAATCAATCGATCCGATGTTAATAAATCATTCGCAAATTTTCTCAAATAACAGTCGACCGCATCAAAAATAATGATCGATTTTTCAGATCCTTGAAACTGATGTACAGTCGAACACTCTACATTATTTAGACCTAAGCCACGAATCATAGAACGAATCAGTCTAGCTTGTGCATTATATGGAGTTATAATGCCAACATCATAATTATTCATTCTCATTGCCAAATGCACAGATACAAAGGCACTTAATACGTTAATATATGAGCTATCATATGTTTTTGTACAAATTGAAAAAGAGTTTGATAAATCTATAAACGCAAAAGGGTTCCCCTCAAAAGGTGCTAGTTCTGTTAGAAATTGTGTGTTGTCATACATATTTTCACTTGAACTTAATAGTTTATAATACATCGTATTACTAACAAACTTGGCAATCTCCGGATGCATTCTTCTTTGTACATCCAACAAACATAGCCAATCATGATTACGTCCTTTGCGTACAGCTTCTTCAATACCAACATATCTAAAAATATCATAAGAAAGCACAGAGTCTTTCATGACGGCAATGGCTGGTAATTGTTGATAGTCTCCAAGACATACAAAACTAGATGTTGCTAATGAAGCCGCAAAAACTACTTGTGGAACATATGCCATACTGGCTTCATCAAACAAAACTAAATCAAATCGTTGTTCATAAATGAATTTAGAAACAGTTGCCTTTGTGATTGTTGTAGCCACAAAAGAAGCCGAATGAATCAAATCATTTTCATCTTTTCTAAATTTATTTTGAATTTCATTTAAACGAATCGCAATATCTTTCATCAAAGGATCTTTATAATCAAAAGACTTCATTTTATTTTTTAATTCTTTGAACTCTTCATATAAGTCACTATTGCGCGATAATACATAACGATATGAATTAAACTTGTCCGAATTCTTTAAATCCTGATCTTTAGGAAAACCATAACGAATCATTGTTCCTTCTGTAAAAATATTATCTTTATGATGAATAACACGCAACATAGCCCCATCCACAGACACGTTACTTTGAGAAACCATCAAAACACGTTTTCCTTGCTTTAAAAAAGCAATAACTATATCCGATAACGTTTTAGTTTTACCAGTTCCAGGAGGACCCCAAACAAATGTAATTGGATGTTCTAGTGCGTGTTTTAATGCAATATCCTGTCCCTTTAACAGTGGCTTATCGTTTACACAACATGAGCCATTCAAAATTAAATCATTTAAATTCGTATTATCCAAATCCATTTCATCAATACGTTCTAATAATGCCTGTAGTAATTGACTAGAATCTATCGCGACCTCAATTACATCGATATTGTTACCATAATCGGTTTGGGTGCTAAAAATAAAAGTATTATCATCACACATGATGACTGTTCCATATTTAATGGATGCATCTTTATAAAGAATGACAGAATTATCCACTGGAAAATTCAGATTTTCATCTAATTTAAAAGAATAACTATGGAATGCACCCTTTGTATCTACACGAATTCCATCCTCTAAACGATATTTCTTTCTTGATAAATAAGAATGTGAAATTTCTTCCTTTAAAGCCTCCGAATATAATGCTTTATATTCTTCAATAGAATTAATTTTAGGTATAGTTATCTCATCAATTTTAGTAGTGTGTTTTCTTAATATGCCCTCATCATGCGTAAACCATATTTTTCCTAAATTCTGAAAACGATTATCTTGGCATAATTCGTTAAACAAATCACTCTTATTTTCTAAATATTGATCACTATCAAAATCAAACTTATGCGCAATTTGTTCATACAAATCATCAAATTTTATCCCTTTCTTATATTTACTAACAATATTATATGCTACATCTATTATTGAACCCATTTCTAACCCTCAACACATATAACTATTATAACGCTTTCATTAGTTTATTCATAGAATTAAAGCAACCTATAATAATTTAATTTATAACCTAAAAAGGCTGCCATCAAGACAACCTTGGTAACCTTTGTAATTAATTTAAATCTAGAAAAAATTTGTAAATATGATCCTAATCTTATTACTTTCATAATCAAATATTATTTGCTATTTACAGCTCGATCAATTAAGACCTTTTGATGGATTATATATTTTTATGCCATCAATATTAACCTCTTTTCCATCCCATACAATGCCTACACTATACTTTGCTCTAGTCAAAGCAACATAAAACTTTGACCTAACTTCATCTGAAAGTTTAATACTATCATCTAACATCCATTTTTTGATATTAATAGTAGGATAAATCAAGACATGATCAAATGTCATACCTTTTGACTTACCCATGGTATAACATGGATAATTCGGGTTAACTTTTGTTTTTGCATTGTATATCAATTGAACGGGACGAACTTTACTAATATAATCATCAACGTCACATTCTCTAATTAGAAAAATACCTTCACAAAATGATTTAGAATTCTGTAAAGAATAAGTCACTGGATATTCAGGATACAATTTCGATGCATAGGTGCATATACTTTCCACACATCTGTGGGACTTTTCAAAACTAATATCATCAATTTCACATTTATTTATTAATTTTTTATCTTTAATATATCCTATTATATTGCCTTTATTGTATTTTTTATTTTTTAATTCATGATGTGTTTTATAAGTTACTTGTCTAGGATCGCCAACCATCAAAACATTAATTTTTGATTTCATTAATAAGCTTATTAATTCTAAATCATAGCCCGCCATATCTTGTATCTCATCAATAAATATGTTCTCATAAATTCCTTCTAGACGCTCTATCACTTTACCTTTTGTAGAACAATTACATTCATATACAAATGCAGAAATTTTATCTGAGTATATTTTCATGTCATTTGAAAAATAATAATTACGAACATCTTCTTTTCCGTAGTATAACGATCTACCTTTTTCGTTGGTAAATTTTAATCCGGACTTTTGATTTACCAATATTAATCCATTAATTTTTTCATTAACTTCTAATGAACCTTGAAAAGGTTTTACCCCATGTTGTAAAAGAAATGAAAACCATGTTTGAATCTGTATATTAGCAGGAACATAACCATAACATTCAATAATTTTTTTCTTTATTTCAGATTCATTATCTATAGTAAACGTCGTGATAAGTGTCTGTCCATTTGATTTTAATGCCTGCCCGATTAGATATGTTGTTTTCCCAGATCCGGCTGCAGCAACAATTAATCTGTTAACCATTCAATAGCCTCGCAAATATATAAAGGAATATCAAAAGATTTTTCATAATCAAAAAAGCTTAAAGCAGTTTGAGTTTTATTACTATGCATATGCTTGAGTGCCTCATCTTCATTTTTAAATTCTTTATTCAATACTTCATTAATTTTATCCAAACCGTTTGCACGATAAAGTTCTGGTTCTAAAGTATTATAATTAAACCTTTCATCCTGGTTCAAAGGACCATCTTCTATTGTTTTGCTATAACAAATCTTAATATTCGGAAAAGCATTTCCGTTATATGTTTTATATTTATTATTTAAAGCTTCAAGATTTCCGTCATTATCTGTAACAACAACAACTTTAGCATCTATTAATTCTGCAATTTCCAAAAACCTAAGAAAAGAAACTCCCACTGATATCACTTCAATTCCATCTTCAATAGGAAGTCTACCATCGTTTAATTGCATATAAGCCTTTTGTATAATCAATTCATCAGAATCCCCTTCACAAAGAATAGTTTTCTTCGACAAAATTAATCTTAACGTATCATAACCTGCAATCTTTTTAAAGAAATCATACGTTTCACTTTTCAAATCTCTGAATCTAACATATTTGTTATTCTTTAACATAATAATTTTATCAAGACCCAATTTATTCGCTACAAAACTACTATGCGTCGTAATAAGTATTTGTTTTTCGTTATATTCATTAGAAATATGTTTTACTAATCTGTTCAAATTAACATGAGACAAATGATTTTCTGGTTCTTCTAATAAAATCATTTGTGAATCTTCATTCATTTGAGATGCTAAAGCAATATCTGTTTTTATAATGCACTGTAATCCTTTACCCATATTGTTAAATGGTATATCGTCTAATTCTGTGATTAAACTATTTTCCCAAGAATTATTAGATCCTAAATCAACATTTACCTTTAAATCTCTACCATTTAATAAATTTGACTGACTTATAAGTCTGTTATTAATTTTTTTTATAGAATTGTCTTCTGCAAAACTCTCTTTCATTTTACGATAAGCTTGTGTAATACCTACAATTTCACTTTTGGATAAGTTATTTTTTAGTATTTTAGATAGATATAAATCTTGTCCATTTTGATATTTGAATTCTGAGGAATCAACTAGTAAACAATTAAATGGAATAGATCTAGTACTAATGTTTTCTCTCGCAAAAGAAGTCCATTTAATTTCATAATACTCGATAGGAATACTTTTAACTTCACTTTCTTTTATAAGAGTTTCATATTCTGCTTTAAACTCATCATTAAATTTAATTTGAAAAACAAAACCAATCGCATCATTATTATTGTCAGTATTATTATCACCATTTAAAATTTTTGATACACTTTCTTCAAAATACACTTCTATTGATATTTCTGGAGGCATAATAAATTCTTTCTTACTAATAGAATTAATATATTCTTGTACAACTTCTAAATTAAATATATATTGCGACAAATTATTACGTATACTTTTTCCATGCAAATACCCCGAAACGGCTAAATTCACAGCCTCAAGAATTGTAGATTTTCCAACCTCATTGTCCCCTACAATAACATTTACACCTTTATCTAAATCAAGTTCAAACTTTCTATAACATTTAAAATTATGAATTTTAATTTTTGAAATATACACGTTAAACCTCCATCCATACAATCAACATTTTAATTACAGCTTTTCAAAGTCTTTAATTCTTTCACAACTTCATATTTGATTCCAGTATCAATCACTTCAAAATGTTTTCTACCACAAAGAATCTTTTTCTTCTCAGACCCCTTAAGATCATTAATATTTTCTGTACCCTTAGTTTCAGCTACAAAATACAATTTTTCTCCTTCAAACGTATTTAATACGACCGCCCAATCCGGATTATAATTTCCGATTGGTGTATCAATCTTAAATCGACTTGGTAATTTTGCATATAGAAGAACATCATCATCATTTTCTGCATCAATCGCAACTTCTCGTTCAATTTCTGAATCATAAATTACATGATCATAGATATTTTTATCAGAAGATACGTCTAATACATTTCGATCCTTATATCCATACAATTCTTCATCATTGAATATAAAATCTTGTTCGTAATAGTCATCCACTTTTTCGTATTTGATTCCTTCAGTTAAGTTTTCTTTCTTAACAGACAACAGTATCTTAGATACTTGTTTAATCCATTCTTCTGGATTCTCATAGAATTCTTTTAATCTACCCGACTTAGATACAATTTCAATAATTGTCTTTCTTAATAAGTCTGTTGAGTCTTGTAATCTACGAATAAAATCCGGATATGTCATTGTATCAAATTCATATACTGCACCTAGTTCTCTCACTTGACTACCCACATCTTTTACACCTTGTTTTGTAATGTCTACATTTGTGATTTGAGCATCAATCTTGTCCGGACGAATATGTGGCATATTTTGAATTTGTTCAACAGCTTCCCTTTTAAATTTATCCATATCCATATTGATAGTATAAACAGTCTTTTGTTTGATCTTGTTCCATAAAGATACAAACTTAGGAGATAATTGAACCTCTTTATTCAATTTAACAGCCACTTTTGTAGAAGCATCCTTAATCTCAATTTCTCTAGAAAGATTATCAATACGCTTCATTACTTTTGAAGTAAATGATTCATATTGTTCAGGTAATACAAACTTATCATTATGCTTATCCTGATGATATTTAGTTGTTATTTTACCCTTAGAAGTCATATACTCGTTCTTTACTAAGTAATTATAAATTTCTTCAGACTGTTTCTGAGACAATTCTACTAACGTGCCATCATATTGTTTTACGGCAATACCAGTAAAACTAATTGGCTCAATAATACCAAACTTGAAGTTGTCATTTTCAAGTTCTTTTTGAAGCGTACTCGCAAAATCTTTGTAAGATTCATTCGCGATAACACTTAAAGTATTAAACTTAGAATCTAATACACGCTCTCCATTTTGATTCACACAAATACGCAAACCACGGCCAATCTTTTGACGCTTTGTCATAGTATCCTTAGTTTCTACTAAAGTACAAACCTGGAATACATTTGGGTTATCCCAGCCTTCTTTTAAAGCTGAGTGGGAGAAAATAAATCGAATAGGTTCATCAAAAGATAATAAACGTTCTTTATCTTTCATAATCAATTGATAAGTTGTCTCATCATCATTTGTAGTTCCACTAGAATTTTTTACTCTTCCCTTACCATCCTGTGCAAAGTAGCCATCATGCACTTCCGTAGGATCTAATGAGATATAATCGCCATATTTTTCACGCAATACTTTATATTTAGGAAGATTGATCAATTTTGTATATTCTTCTTCAAACCAACGCTGATAATCCCCTTTTTCATCATCTCTAGAATAGTCGCGGTACTTACTAACTTCGTCAATAAAGAATAAACTTAGTACTTTTATACCTTGCTTAATATAGGATGTTTCTTTATTTAAATGCATCTCAATCGTTTGACGAATCTGAGCACGCTTTAAAGCAGTCTCATCTACATTACCGATAATTTCTCCAACATAAAGTCTCTCACCATTTGAGAAATCAACATATTCATCGCCTGGATTACATGAAATATTATCAATAATAAAGCCATTATCCTTGTAGTAATCTACCTCATTAGATAATTCCCACAAATCATCTCTTGTTTTAGCTGTAATTGTTTTCTTATCTATTATACCCGTTTTCTTGTTATTCATATAAATCTCTAAACGACATGTAAATACTTTTTTTAAAGATACACTCACCAATCTAACATAAGGCTTCGTGCTCGCTTCATTACTTGTAATAGAAGCCACCTCAATATGCTTAACAAGATTCTCTTGATATGCATCAACTGGAGTTAAACGATACATTAAATCATACATTTCTTTATGTGTAGCTGAATAACGCAATGTACATAAAGGATTCAATGAAGCGATGGCTTCCTTAGATTTTTTAGTACCATCTACAGACTGTGGTTCATCAATAATTACAATTGGATTTGTTCCAGCAATCAAATCAATTGGCTTATTACCATTTAATTTATCACTCGTTCTATGAATCAAGTTTGCCTTTGTTTCTTTAGAAGGATCTGTAAAACTCTTTCTAAACGCATCAATATTAATAATCATGATTTCAATATTTGTGCTCGTCGCAAACTCTCTAATTCGTTCCAAGTGATTTGAATCATAAACAAAGTAGTTATAAACAACATTGTCATACTTTTCCATAAAATGCTCTTTAGTCGCATTTAAAGAACTGTTTACACCTTCCTTAATCGCAATACTGGGAACTACAATAATAAACTTAGTAAATCCATAACGTTTATTAAGCTCTAAAATTGTTTTCGTATAAACATACGTTTTACCAGTACCCGTTTCCATTTCAATCGTAAAGTTTCTCTTCTGTAGATCCTTTGCCATTTGAATATCATTACGCTCCTGGATATTTTGTACATTATCAAGCATAGTAAAATCATCAATAGACAGCTTATTTGAATGTCCAATAAAATAGTCTACACCTTCTGTATCAAAATCCAATTTATTTCTATTATCTACTTCAATAGTAAATAATGAATCTTTAACTTCACAACCATCAAAAATATCACATATCGCATTTACTGCATCTGTTTGATATGGTTGATCCACAAACTTTAATTTCATGATTATTTACCTCCCACATTATTTGTAGTTTTCTTAGGAGCAGGAGGAGGAGCAGGTCTAGCCGTTTTATTTGGATTAAGATTATTAGTTATTAATTTATTGTTATGATTCTGTTTTTCCGCCATAAGATTCTCCAATTTCTATCTCAATATATGATGTATTTGTTAAATTTAAATATACCTGATTTATAGAATACAACTCTTGTGTTCTTTCTTCAGCATCATAAACCGTTACATTATTCAACAACAATTCTATTTTTCCTGATTTAGACATACTATAATTTTCAACTGTACCAGCATATAATTTATTAGATTTTTCGTTTAGAACATAAACATAATTTCTAATTCCCTGATTTTGATTATCAAAAACTTCATCCCAAACCGTGTCATGACCACTTCTTGTTGTTAACCTAATTTTACAAGCAATGCAATATAATATTCCATAATTTATTAGATACACTTCAAAAATACCTAAGATTATACTCGCAATAATTGATTTAAAAACACATTCGAGATCTGGTTGTAAAGAGGTATTTAACAAAAACCTAAAAAGGAAATCTTGTTTTGTAAAAAATTCTAAAGGTAAATACGAAAAAAAAACATTTACTATCGTTAAAACGAAGAAACTCCTATTATCCAAATTATTACGATTTCCAAACAATTGATATATTGAAGTAGCAATAATTCCAGGTAAAAATAGAATAATTAATTTTACAGTTAATTCACTTAATTCCATACTATATACACTTAATATCTTCCACTCCTGACTTTTCAAGATTGTACACAGCATTTATTTTTGAATTATCATCCATGAATCCCGCTTCATTAAAGATAACAGTTCTAGGCAATAATTCTGCAATTGCTTTTACATCCTCTGAAGTAATGCAATCTTCTAAGCAAACAATCATATAGCGCTTACCAACACGATACATTGTTTTACCATTTAAATTTATTTCTTCAACCTGTTTATCAAACACACCATACTTAAGCATGATTTCATAAAGAATGTCTTCTTTACTTCTATCTTCCTTAAATACTTCACCTAAGCGTGCAGCAAGCTCTTTTTCATCAAGCTTCATATTAGGATCCCACTCATTTACATTTGTAGAATCTAATTTAAACACCTTAAATCCAATATCTGTTGTAAACTGTTCATCAGAGCCAAATAATCCATCAGATGGATGTTCTTTCTCCCATTCGGCCTTAATTTGTTCACCAGCACGATGAATACGTTCTTCTCCTATATCGCAAATGGTATTATAATCATTATCATATATTCTTTCAGGCAATTGTACTAATATAAATTTTCTATTATTATTATCTTCTTTATTCAAAGTCAAAACAGCATTAGCTGTAGTAGCTGAGCCTGAAAAGAAATCTAATATGATATCATCGTCACCAGTTGTTAATTGTATCATTCTTTTTATATACGGAGTCGGTTTAGGTGTGTCAAACACAATTTTATTAAATAGTTTTTTTATTTCATCAGAAGCATTTGCCGCATTTGAAACATCGTCCCATAAAGTTTCCGGAATTTTACCTTTATTTTCATATAAGAACATCTTTCTATAAATATTATCTCCACGTATAATCAGTTTATCATCTTCATCCAACTTTTTTAAATTCTCTTTACTAAACAGCCATAGTCTTTCTTTAAAATATTGTCCTTGTTTTGTTGTAAAATCGTATTTTACACCACCTTGAGTCCCTCTAGCCCAACAACCTAACATTCTATAGTCTCCTCTAGAATCATTATCAGGATTTTTATATGCTTTTTTAGTCTCATCATCTAATTCCAAATATCCTATATTGCATTTGTCTTTATTTTTTGCATATACTAAACAATATTCATGGGCTTTACTAAACCATCTAGCACTGTTATCACGACCACGCTTTCTTTTCCATATAATATTTGTAATAAAATTTGAAACTCCAAAAATCTCATCACATATTTTTTTCAAATTATCATATTCATTATCATCAATACTTATAAAAATAATTCCTTTTTCATTTAATAAATTTTTAGCCAAAATCAACCTTGGATACATCATATTTAACCAGTCTGTATGAAATCTACCATTACTTTCAGGATTAGAAGAGGATGCTTGATTTGTTTGTTCTTTATAGTTATTTATACTATTTCTAAAATTGTCGTGATACACAAAATCATTACCTGTATTATAAGGCGGATCAATATAAATCATTTTGATTTTTCCATAATAAGTTTTTTGAAGTTGCTTTAATACTTCCAAATTATCACCTTCAATATAAAGATTTTCTGTTGTATCCCAATTCTTTGATTTATCCTTACAAGGTCTTAATGTTGCAGATGAAGGTGTTTGAGCCAATTTAATTGATTTAGCTTTACCATTCCAAGTAAATTGTTACTTTTCTTTTGAATCATCTACTTCATCTCCAAGCATAGCACGTAGCATTTCAAAATTAATTTTTCCTTCTTCAACTGCTTCAGGAAATAATTCTTTAATTCTTTCTATATTATTCTTTTCTATATTAAGACTTAGTCCATCAATTCTATCCATTACGATTCTCCTTCATTTTCTCAAATTTTACTTTTAGGTAGTTTACAAATGCAGAACACGTTACCAACATAAATTTAGCATCTTCCTCTGTTACTTCTTTATTCTCGAAACCTCCATGTCTAATTCCACCTTCATCACTTGTATAACCATACAATGATTGAAAGCCATTTTTCAGTGCGCCGTGAATATATATTCCATTCTTTTCAAGTCTTCCTAACGCTTTACCTAACTCTACTTTTTCTCCACAAATAATACAACACATAGATTCAACTGCAGTGATCGATTCTTTTATGGAATTTTTGTAATCCGGATTTTTTCTATCTGAATATAATTCCAAAGATTTTAGGATATGATCATTGACTATATTAAAATTCGAATCAATAGCTTCTTCAATCTCCTCAATTTCTGAATCATTTGTAATATCTACGATTTGGTTATCGATAATTCGATATCCCATTTTTTCTTCTTCGAATATTTCATTTATTCCGCATTTAAAATCTATATCACAATATTCATCCTGTAGCATAATCTCTAAAATATCAAAACATTGATTCCAAGAAACCTTTTCCCACAATTCATTAAATTCATCAATCAAATATTCATATAATAATTCTGCTGTATTACTAATGATATACGTATCAATTTTTATTCCAAATTCATCTAATATGTCCATATATAAAGCTTTAATTTCTTTT
>ERZ857629.1409-NODE-1409-length-26576-cov-7.924927_pt1 | contig 26576 bp, 23 predicted proteins | sample MGYA00519700_ERZ857629 | MGnify/ENA primary metagenome ERZ857629 (study PRJEB31778, sample SAMEA3449351) | human gut metagenome | biome: human gut; feature: human-associated habitat; material: faeces | place: United Kingdom | collected 2010/2012 ...
ATAATAAATATCTATTATCATTAATAGGTATTTTTGTGCTTTTATTAACAGGAATAATATCTTATAATTATACAAATACTTCTTATGCAAAATGGAGTAGTAGTGTAGAATCTAAAAATATTATTAAATTGCATGTTAAATCTAATTTAGATGAAAGTGGGGCAAATGAACCTAAAATAACATCAAACATGATACCAGTATATTATGATGAAACAAATAGTGTATGGAGAAAAGCAGACGTTAAAAATAGCAAAGAACAATACAAATGGTATGATTATAATAACAAGATGTGGGCAAATGCAATTACTACCTTTCCTTATGAAGAAAAAGTTACTGACACTATTAAAAAAAATATTAATGTAATGCCATATTCACTTACATCTGAGTCAAGTAATAATGTAAATACTGCGGTAAATTCACAATACAAAATGTCATTTACTACAACTAAAGCTAGTATCTTCTCTTTTGATTACAGTATGCTAAAAGGTACGAAAACATCAAAATTTCAAGTAACAATAAACGGTACTACTGAAGTAAACAAAGACTTTTCAGGTAATTATAGTGATACTGTTTTTGGAGAAACTTATACCGACTCATTCTCTAAAAATCTTGAAGCAAATAAGGAATATACAGTTATCATAAATGCAGAAGTTACATCATCTAATGCAGGTGCAAATAATAGTATTACAGTGTCAAATATAAATTTAACTAATGAATATACAAATTTTTCATATGAAAATAGTGGTTCAAAATTTACAGTGAGGTATTATCTGAGCCATTCATATGCACTTGATCAAGTCACTGGTAAATACGTATTAGATTTAATCAATACCTCGTCAGAATATTTGAAAGATGGTTATATATGTCCCAATACTACTTCAAATATTTGTGATGAAATATATAAAATAGTTGATATAACTTATGGATACATGTGGTCTGCAGAGGTAACTGATGCAACAATAAATAGCTATGTATCATATACATCTAAAAATATAGAAAATGAATTCTCAAAAAAAGAAATTGGTGAAGAAATACCATTAGATAAAATAAGCACAATGTGGGTCTGGATACCAAGGTATACATATACTTATCTTAATACAAATACACCACAAGAAATAAGCATAAAGTTTGAAAAAGGAACATCAAGTAGTGGTACAATAAAATGCGTTGATAACGTAACATATACCGGTACAACTTCAGAAACATGTACTGATACAACAAATTCATCATTAAAAACAGGAATTTCCACATATACGCATCCAGCATTTACATTTGGGGAAGATCAATTAACAGGAATATGGGTAGGCAAATTTACTAATAGTAGTTACATAATAAAAAAACCAGATGAAATAGTAGAAAATAATATAATAATAAAACCAAATGAAACATTTTTAAAATTAAGTGCATCAGAGGCGTTTAAAACAATAAGGACAATGGAAAGAACAAATAATATGTATAAATTCAATCAACAAAAGGATACTGTGTTTAATTGGAATGGTGAACTTTCAGATGATTCAAACAATATAGATACACACATGATGAAAAATATAGAATGGGGAGCAGTAACATATCTTTCACATTCTAAATATGGTAGATGTGCAAATAATATTTGTGAAGAAATTACAATTAATAATTGCACTGAAGCTATAACTGGCATTGGTGGTAATACAGTTGGGGCAAACTACAGTTCAGTAACGTGTACAACTGCTGAAAACAAATACAATGGTTCAAAGGGAAAAAAAGCAAGTACTACAGGAAATATTTATGGAATATATGATATGAGTGGCAGCGATACACTCGTAATGGGTAATGTAACCAGTTCATCAAATCAATTTCAACCATCAAAAGCAGGAAATTGGAATACAACAACATATCCTTTAGCAAAATACTATGATAATTATTCAAATGGAGGATCAAACAATACTTATCAACGTGGAAAATTAGGAGATGCAACAGTTGAAATGGCTCCAACACAAGCATCGAGTGATAATTGGTATTCAGACTATACTAGCTTCCCATATTATACAGAATCATGGTTTATTCGAGGAGGAAGCTATGTTAGTGACAGTGATGCAGGTATTTTTGCATTTGAAAGTGGTGATGGTGATGACAAAACTTCTAGATCAATATTAGTTATAAAATAGCCTTTTGCATAAAATAAATAATCATCTAAAAAATGGTTAAGTTTTTTAATAAAAACCCATAAAAAATAACTTTTTCGTTCATTTTGCACGAAAAAACTAGCAAAAATATGTACATTTTGTACGAAAATCACTAAAAAAAGCATTTTATATAAAGGATAAAAGTATCGTCTATTTACATTATGATGATACTTTTATTTTAAAATCTTCCAACTATTATTGATAAAATATCTTATAAATGATAAAATATCTTATAGATATTTCTAAAGGAGTGATAGTATGGAAGACAAGACTATGGTTTTTAATATTGACGATTTAAATAACTACATGGTCACTGAAACATTACTTAATGTAAAAAACAATCTTGAAGAAAAAGGATACAAAGGAATAGACCAAATAGTAGGCTATCTTCTTACGGGAGACGAAACATATATTTCTAATTATAAAGATTCAAGAAAAAAAATACAAAGTATAGAACGTGAAATAATCATAAAGACACTTGTTAAAAACTATCTAAGAGACTTATGAGATATTTAGGACTAGACTTAGGCAAAAAATCATTAGGAATATCTTTATCAGATAAACTTGGTTTAATTGCATCATTTTATAAAAACATTAAAAGTGATGATGAAGAAGAGTTAATCGAAGAAATACTAAAAATAATTGAAAAAGAACATGTTGATGAAATAGTACTAGGACTACCTAAAAACATGAATGGTTCCTTAGGATTTCGTTGCGATGAAACAATACAGTTTAAAGAAAAACTAGAACAAAGAACAAATAAAAAAGTTCATCTTGAAGACGAAAGACTAACTACTAAAGTAGCGCAACAAGTACTAATAAATGCAGATGTGTCAAGAAAAAAAAGAAAAAAAGTAATTGATGGAGTATCCGCCGTAGTGATACTGCAATCGTTTTTAGATAAGGGAGGAAAATAATATGGAAGAAAACAAAAATGAAGAATTAAGAGATGATATGTTTATAGGATTCAATGAAAAAGGAGAACAAAAAACATTTTACAAACTTTTAGAATTTGATTCAAATGAAACAGGTAAACACTATCTTGCTTACACTGACAATGAAACAGATGAAGAAGGAAACTTAAAAGCATATGGTTCAATAGTGATCGAAGAAGGAGATCATACAAAACTTGAACCAATTACAACTGAAAAAGAATGGAAAGTAATTGAAATGGCTCTTAAAGTTTTACAAGAAGAAGTGACAGATAAAAATGAATAGTAAAATCAAAAAGAAAAAAGTAAAGTTTAAAAAAGGCTTCAAAATCGGAGTCTTAGTCTCTTCAATTATAATCATCATATTATCAACCACTATATACTTACTAACACCAGTATCAAGTAGCACTAAAGAAGAAATAGTAACCATTGAAAGTGGTACATCAACTAAAGAAATTGCAACAATTCTAAAGAATAAAAAACTTATTAAAAGTAAAGCATTCTTTACAATATACTCTAAAATAAAGAAAGCAAATTATTATGCCGCCTCATATAAATTAAGTCCTAATATGTCACTTAATGAAATTATAAATGAATTACAAACAACTGGTACTAATATCAATGAAGTAGCAATAACTATAAAAGAAGGACAAAACATGAGACAAATTGCTAAACTAATATCAGAAAATACCAGTATTAAATATGATGATATAATTAAAAAAACAAAAGATCAAAAATACTTAGATAAATTAATTGATAAGTATTGGTTTATTGAAAAAGATATAAAAAATAGTAATCTTTACTATAACCTCGAAGGATACTTATTCCCAGACACATATCAAATAGATAAAGAAGAAACCAATATTGAAAATGTTTTTGAAGTCCTATTAAATCAAATGGACCAAGTATTAAGTGAATATAAGAAAGATATTGAAAAATCTAACTACAGCATTCACAAACTACTTACATTAGCATCAGTTACACAAAGCGAAGGTTATAATGAAGACGACTTTAAAAATATAGCAAGTGTTTTTTATAATAGAATGAAAGATGATATGCCTTTAGGTAGTTGTGTAACATCATACTATGGTGTTAAAAAAGAAATGACCGAAGCACTAACTAATTCTGATATAAATAATCAAAATGCTTACAACACACGCGGTGACAATCCAGCATTATTTCCAATTGGACCAATATCCGCTCCAGGTAAGAAAGCAATCGAAGCAGTAGTAAAACCAATTAAAACAAATTACTATTACTTTGTTTCAGACAAAAATCATAAATTATATTTTACAAAAACACTAAGAGAACATGAACAAACAATAAATAAACTAGAACAAGAAGGATTGTGGTTACAATGGTAGAAAAAACATACAATGAAATTAAAACAATAAAAGAGTACGCATTAGTAAATAAAGTACCAATTATGGTAGATGATAGCATTGACTTTATAATATCCAAAATACATCAAAAAAGAGCAAGAAAAGTACTTGAAATAGGTACTGCAATCGGATACTCTGCAATTATGATGGCACTATCATCACCAAATCTTACAATAACATCAATAGAAAAAGATAAAGATAGATACCTTGAAGCAGTAAAAAATATTAAAAAATTTGATCTTGAAGACAGGATAACTCTAATATATAACGACGCCCTTGAAGTATCATTAAAAGAAAAATACGACCTTATCTTAATTGATGCTGCTAAAAGTAAAAACCTAGATTTCTTCAACAAATTTGAAAAAAATCTAGAACCAAATGGAATAATAATAACAGATAACTTAAGCTTCCATGGTTACGTAGAACAAGAACCATCACAAATAAAAAATAGAAACATCAGAGCCTTAGTTAGAAAAATAAGAAACTACATAGACTTTTTAGAAAACAATCTTAAATATAAAACAACATTCTATGAAATCGGAGATGGTTTATCAGTTACAGAAAAAAGGATGTGATATAATATGAAACTATTAGTCATACCAACATCTATAAATATTAAAAAATATGAGAATGCCTCTGCATTCCTTTTTGGTTTAAAAGACTTCTCATACACAACACCTATATCTATAACATTAAAAGATCTAAAAAAAATAAAACAAAAAACAGATAAAGAAATATTTGTAAAGATAGATAAAAACATCTTTAATAAAGATATAGAAAACTTAAAAAAAACTCTACTAGAAATAGACAAACTAAATATAAATGGAATCTTCTTTTATGATTTATCAGTATTATCATTATCAAAAAAACTAAACTTAAAAACTCCATTAATATGGAATCAAAACTTCTTTGTAACAAATTATAAAACTTGCAATCACTATGAAGCCCAAGGAGTCTATGGAGCAGTAACATCATCTGAAATAACACTACAAGAAATCTTAGAAATAAGAAAAAATACTAACTTCAAACTATTTGTAAATATATTTGGTTATCAAATGATGGCATTTTCTAAAAGAAAACTAATTACTAATTACTTTAAATATTTAAAGAAGAAAAACTATAAAAGAAATAACTACATAATTGAAAAAGATAAAAAATTCTTAATAAAAGAAACAAAAGAAGGAACAATGATCCTATCAGATAAAATATTAAATGGACTAAAATATAAAGATGAGTTTGAAAAATCTAAAATAGATTACTTAATATTAGATCAAACAATGATAAAAGATAAAGACTTTAAAAAAGTATTACAAGCTATAAAAGATAATAAAGATATAGACAGTATTATTCCCAATACAGATACTTTATTCCTAGATAAAAAAACAATATATAAGGTGAAAAAATGAAAAGAGTAGAACTACTTTCTCCAGCAGGAGACCTAGAAAAATTAAAAATTGCTTATCTTTATGGAGCGGATGCTTGCTACATCGGAGGAAAAGAATTTAGCTTAAGGGCAAATGCTAATAACTTTTCCCTTGAAGAAATAAAACAAGCAGTAGACTATGCCCATAAACTAAATAAAAAGCTATATGTAACTACTAATATTGTTTTTCATAATGAAAACTTAAATGGAATAATAAAGTATCTAAAATCTTTAGAAGACATAAATGTTGATGCCATCATCTTAAGTGATCCCTTATTAATAGATATAGTAAAAAAGTACACACCAACCTTAAGAATACATATAAGCACTCAGGCCTGTACTACAAATGGTGAAACAGTAAACTACTTTAAAGAAATGGGAGTAGAACGTGTCGTTTTAGCAAGAGAAGTATCACAAGAAGATATGAAAGAAATATATGATAAAACACATATGGATTTAGAAGTCTTCTTACACGGTGCAATGTGTACATGCTATTCTGGAAGATGTGTTTTATCAAATTACTTTACCAATAGAGACTCCAATCGCGGAGGATGTGCCCAAGTATGTAGATTTGTCTTTGATTTAGATAAAAAAAGAAAAACAAAATACTCAATTGCAACCAAAGACTTAAATCTTTCAAGTAAAATTAAAGACTTAATAGAAACAGGAATTATGTCTTTAAAAATCGAAGGAAGAATGCGCAGTACTTATTACGTTGCAACAGTAATTAATAGTTATCGAAAACTAATAGATGCATATTATAATAATAACCTAACCGAAGACTTATTACATCATGAACAAAAAATATTATCCAGAGTGGCCAATAGAGAATCAACTACTCAATACTTTGATCATCAAGCAGATTATAATGATCAATACTACATTGGAAGAGAAGAAGTATCAAACCAAGACTTTTTAGGAATAGTACTAGACTATGATAAAAAAACAAAATATGCAACTGTTGAACAAAGAAACTACTTTAAACCCCAACAAACTATTAATATATTTGGACCAAATAACATAGACTTTGATATTAAGATAGATAAAATATATGATGAAGATTTTAATGAACTTGATGCAGCTAGACATCCTAGACAAATACTTAAAATAAAAGTTGATCAAGAACTAGAAAAAGACTCTATTTTACGGGTAAAGTTTTAGAAAAGTACCCAAAAAACTTGACAAAATGCAAAAAAAATAGTATCCTTTTAGAGAACTTATTAATTTAGAGGTGAATTTAAAATGAACAATAAAAAACCAATCCTTTTAACAAAAGAAGGATATGAAGAAATAAAAGAAGAATTAAATGATTTGATAAATGTTAAAAGACCTGAGAATATTGAAGCAATAAAAGAAGCAAGAGCACTCGGAGACCTTTCTGAAAATGCAGATTATGATGCTGCAAGAAATGAACAAGCTGAAATAGAAGCAAAAATTAAAAAACTAGAAACTATTTTAGAAAATGTTCAAATAATTGAATCAGTTAGCACTGACGAAGTAGGAGTAGGAACAACAGTAAAAATTGCCTATATTGACGATGAAGATGACGTTGATCAATACAAGATAGTTGGTTCTCAAGAAGCAGACCCATTTGAAAGTAAAATATCAAATGAATCTCCAATCGCTAAAGCCCTAATGGGACACAAAGTCGGAGATGTTGTTTCAGTAGAAAGTCCAAATGGAAGTTACGAAGTAAAAGTAATAGAAATTAACTAAAAACAGATGAAATTAATCTGTTTTTTTTGTATAATATTAAGTGGTGAAGCAGTATGAAAAGATGTGAAGTAGATAAAAATAAACTTTCTCCAATGATGTTACAATACTTAAACATAAAAGAACAAAACGAAGATGCAATCATCTTTTTTAGACTTGGAGATTTTTACGAAATGTTTTTCGAAGATGCAGAATTAGTATCTCGTCTTTTAGAACTAACCTTAACAGGAAAAAATTGTGGTTTAGAAGAAAGAGTACCAATGTGTGGTATACCATACCATGCCTATTTAGGATACTTAGAAAAACTAGTTAGTTTAGGATATAAAGTAGCAATATGTGAACAATTAACACCACCTGATAAAAAAGGAGTAGTAGAGCGAGGAGTAGTGCAAATAGTAACCAGAGGTACCCTTATGGACTCCTCTGCATTAGATGAAAAAACTAATAACTATATAGGAAGTGTTTATGACTATAACCATTGCTATGCTATAAGCTATGCTGATATATCAACCGGAGTTATGTACTCAGTTCTAATAGACTATGATGAAGAAAAACTAATTAATGAAATAATAAGAATAGATATAAAAGAACTAATTGTAAATGATAAAATAAATCGTAAGATAATTAATACATTAAGAGAAAAATATAATATCTTAATAACTATAAGTAATAACTTTCTTGAAAATAAATATGAACATACCTATGAAAACATTCAAGATATTAGAATTACAAACTCTATAAAACATTTACTATTCTATCTTCAAGAAATGAAAAAAGGAAACTTAAACCATCTTCAAAAAAGCATTATTATAGATAAAAATGACTCATTAGAAATAGATATCCATTCTAAAAGAAACCTTGAATTAGTAGAAACTCTAAGACTAAAAGAAAGAACATATTCACTTTTGTGGATGCTTGATAAAACAAAAACAGCAATGGGATCTAGACTACTTAAAAAATGGATAGAAAGCCCTTTAGTAAATAGACAAAAAATAGAAAAAAGATATGAACTAATATCAACACTACTTACAGAATTTATCCTAAAAGAAGAACTAAGAGACTTACTAAACAATGTCTATGACTTAGAAAGGCTATCAGGAAGAATAGCATATGGTAACTTAAATGCTAGAGACTTAATCCAATTAAAAAACTCAATCAAAACATTCCCAGAAATTAAAAAAATATTAAAAGAAATAAACTATGAAGATACATTTGATACTCTTGATGACTTAAAAGACTTACTAGAAAAATCAATAAATGAAGAAGCACCAATAACCATAAAAGAAGGAAATATTATAAAACCAGGCTATAATGAAGAACTAGATAATCTAAAAAGTCTCTCAAGCGGAGGAAAAGATTTTATCCTAAAACTAGAACAACAAGAAAAAGAACGTACAGGTATTAAAAACCTAAAAGTAGGATTTAATAAAGTATTTGGATACTACATCGAAGTATCTAAATCAAATATAGATCAAATAAAAGAAGAATATGGCTATGTAAGAAAACAAACCCTTACAACTGGAGAAAGATACATAACTAGAGAACTAAAAGAAAAAGAAGACATAATACTAAACTCTGAAGAAAAAAGTATAGCTATGGAATATAAACTATTCATAGAAATAAGAGATGAAGTAAGAAAATATATTACCAAAATACAACAAGCAGCAAAAGTAATAAGTGAAATAGATGTCTTAGTATCCCTTGCCAATGTCGCAGAACAAAATAACTTTACAAAACCAACCCTAACAGAACAAAGAAACGTTTATATAAAAGAAGCAAGACACCCAGTTGTTGAGGTAGTATCCAAAAAAGAATACGTTCCAAACGATATAATAATGGATGAAAAAACAAACATCCTCTTAATAACAGGACCTAACATGAGTGGTAAATCAACTTATATGAGAATGTTTGCCATAATAGTAATAATGGCTCAAATAGGATCTTTTGTACCTGCTAAAGAAGCAAGATTACCAATATTTGATAAAATATTTACAAGAATCGGTGCAAGTGATGACCTAGTAAGCGGAGAATCAACATTCATGGTAGAAATGAAAGAAGCTAATAATGCTGTATCAAATGCCACAAAAAATAGTTTAATACTATTTGATGAACTAGGAAGAGGAACAGCAACATACGATGGAATGAGTCTTGCTCAAGCAATACTTGAATACATCCATGATCATGTAAAAGCAAAAACATTATTCTCAACCCATTACCATGAATTAACAACCCTTGATAAAAAACTAAGAAATCTAAAAAATATTCACGTAAGCGCTATCGAAGAACAAGGATCAATAACATTCTTACACAAAATAAAACAAGGACCAGTTGATAAAAGTTATGGTATACACGTTGCATCACTAGTAAACCTTCCAGATGAAATAATAACAAGAGCAAAAGAAATACTAGATGTATATGAAAATAAAAAACCTAAAAAAGAAATATATGAACAAACAACATTAAACTTAGACTTTAATCCTCAAGAAGAATCTAAAATAGAAAAAAGATTAAAAGAAATAAACCCTCTAGAAATAACCCCACTAGAAGCCTTAAACATTCTAGATGAATTAAAAAAAGAATTAAAAGAAAAGTAGGTGATTAAATGGGAACACTATACGTTGTAGCAACCCCAATAGGTAATTTAAATGACATGACTAAAAGAGCAATACAAACACTAAAAAATGTAGATATTATTCTATGCGAAGATACAAGACATAGTCTAAAATTACTAAATCATTATGAAATAAAAAATAAATTAATTTCATACCATAAATTCAATGAAAAAGAAAGAACACAAAGTATAATAAACTATCTAAAAGAAGGTAAACAAATAGCAATAATAACAGATGCAGGAACACCATGTATATCAGATCCAGGATACATTCTAATTAAAGAAGCAAGACTAAATAATATAAACATTATCCCAATCGGAGGTATATCAGCATTAATAACTGCTTTATCAGTAAGTGGATTAAAATCTGATAACTTTACTTTTTATGGATTCTTTCCAAGAGAACAAAAAGATAAAAAAGAATTAATTAAAAATATAAAAGATAGTAATATAAATACTTTTATCTTTTATGAAAGCCCTAATCGTATTATAAAGACACTAGAATACTTAAGAGAGGAATTAGAAGATATTAATATAAGTGTATCAAGTGACTTAACTAAATTACATGAAAAAAACTACTATGGACAAATAGATAAAGTAATAAAAGAGTTAAAAGATAATGAAAATGCAACTAAAGGAGAATATACTTTTATAATAGAAACAAAAAACACTCCAAAAGAAGAAATAAATCTTTCAATCGAAGCTCAGTTAATAGATATAATAATAAAAAATAAAACTTCACTAAAAGAAGCAATAAATATTTTAAATGAAAAAACAAACTATAAAAAGAAAGATATTTATAATGCCAGTTTAAATCTAAAAGATATAAAGTTTTAAATAAATTATTGAAAAACACTAAAAAATATTGTACTATTATTATAGTAAAGAGGAGTGTTAAGCATGGAAAATAATAAAAAGAAAATACTAATGATGATATTTTTATCATTATTCAGTATAGCAATAATATCATTAGGAACATATGCAATATGGACGTCTGCAAACGATTTATTAACTGGCTCAAATACAATACAATCAGGACAAGTAAAAATGAGTTATAGTGAATCAAATGAAATAGGTATGAATAATGCATTGCCTATAAAAGATAGTGAGGGTAAAGTATTAACTAATTACTTTGACTTTCAAGTATTATCATATATTAAAACAAGAGCAAATGATGATACACAAAGGAAACTAAATTATAACATAGTCCTAGAACCAATAACAGTAGATAATCCTTTAAGTGATAGTGAAATTAAAGTTTATCTTACTAAAGTAGAAGGTAGTACTGAAACAGTAGTGGTTGAACCTACAACAATAGAAAAGTTAAATAATAAAGTTTTAAGTTCTAAAGAAGAAATATTTTCAAATAATAAAGCAGAAGTAATTACAAGTTATAGACTTAGAGCATGGATTGATGAGAGTGTAGATACAACTAAACTTAATGAAAAGAAATATTCTTATAAGTTTAGAGTAAATATTAATAATGAAGCTGCACCAGTAAAAGAAGATTATGCGCTTACTTTTGCTAAATCTAAAGTTGGAACAGATGGATTAGAACAAATAACTCATACAATAGATGATACCTTACAAGTAGATAGTAAGTTTGCAACTGAGTATAGATATCGTGGAGGAAACGTAAGCAATTATGTAACATTTAATAATGAAGCTTGGAGAATAATCGGAGTAATACCAACTGAAGATACAAATGGTAACGTAGAAAATAGAATTAAAATAATAAGAGATACCTCAATAGGAAATATGTATTGGAGTACAACAAAAGATACAACAACTAGTTCATGGAATAATTGGGTAACAGGAACATTAAATACATATTTAAATAATGATTATTATAATACATTATCAAGTGATGCACAAAATATGATAGGAACAGCAAAATACTATCTTGGAGGTTATAAAAGTTATCCTAGTATTACCGCTGATACAATGTGGCAATATGAAAGAAAGAATGAAACAAATAGAACGGGATATTATTATGGAACAAATCCTATAATGCAAAATGATGCAAACAAAAAAATAGCATTAATGTATGCGAGTGACTATGGATATGCCGCATCAAAGAGTTGTACAAGTAATTTATATGATTATGATGCTTCTGCAAATTGTAAAACATCAAATAATTGGTTAGATAAATCACAAGATGAATGGTTGCTTCCGCAGTATTCAGGTAATTCCAGCGGCGCTTTCTTTGTGCGTTCGAGTGGCGATGTCACTTACGGCGGCGTCGTCAACGGCGGCGAGTATGCCGTGCGCCCAGTCCTTTATCTTTCATCTAACGTAAAGATTTCAGGTGGAGAAGGAACTTCTCAAAAACCATATCAACTTAGTATCAGTTGAGTAACTTGAGCGAGCCTGCAAGGTAAAATCTTGCGGCGAGCAGTAGAAAATAAAAATTATAATTAGGACTACAAGTCCTTTTTATTTTATTAACTTTTCCTTTACTTTTATCAAAAATAGCAGTATAATAAGCCTCAATTAACGGGGGTAGTAAAATGGATAATAAAATATCAAAATACATAATACAAATGCTTTTCACAATAACCATACTAATAACATCAACATTCATCTGGATAGAAAATCAAGACAAAAAAATAGACTTTATAACACTAAATAACAAAATCTACATCGAAGAACTATCAAATCCTATTACCTTAACAAACGCTTATCCTACAAAAGATGAAGATGGTATTAAAGAAAAAGGATATACTTTTCAAGTTATAAATAACACAAACAAAGATGAAATAACATTCTATTTACAAAACACCTTAGAAAAAAAACAAAACAATCTAAACTATAAATACATAAGATACCAAGTAACTAAAAACAACAAAATAATAATAAAACCCACTAACATGAAAGAAAACGGTATCCTATTTACTGATGATAATACTAATGAAAGTACATATGAAATAAAAATGTGGATAGACTATAACTCAGACAACAACGTATATGGTAAAAACTTTTCAACAAAAATAGCACTTTTATAGTGCTATTTTTTTTATTTTGATTTATAATTTAATTAGGTGGTAACATGCAAGAAACAAAACAAATATTTAATAAAAACAAATACAATAACGAAGTACTAAGAAAAAACTACATCACTGCATTAAAAGACAAAAAAGTATCAGAACTAAGAAAAAGAATAAATGCAAGTGATGAAACACTAGAAAAACACGTTCCTAATCTAATAGACTCAGCAATTCAGTTTGATAACTGTTTAAATTGCAAAGGACTACAAAACTGTAAAAACGAAATACAAGGATACTGCTATTACCCAAAAGAAGAAAACAATACTATAACTTTCTCATACGTAGCATGTAAATACAAAAATAATGAATTAAAAAAAGACAAATACAAAGAAAACATTGACTTATACAACGTTCCAACATCAATAAAAAATGCTTGTATGAAAGATTTATATACAGATGATAAATCACGTATTGAACCAATAAAATACATTAATAATTATTACAATACATATAATACCAATAGACAAAAAGGACTATACCTATATGGAAACTTCGGAAGTGGAAAAACATATATAATCGCAGCACTTCTAAATGAATTTGCTAAAAAAGATATAAAATCTGCGATTATATACTTTCCAGAATTTCTAAGAACCTTAAAAGAATCATTCTCAAACGATGAAAATATATCATACAGTGAAAAATATGAATACATAAAAAAAATACCAATTCTTTTAATTGACGACATCGGAGCAGAAAATGTAACATCATGGGGAAGAGACGAAATACTAGGAACAATACTTCAATATCGTATGGATGAAAACCTTCCAACATTCTTTACATCAAACCTATCACTCGAAGAACTAGAAACACATCTTAGTAATACCAATAAAACAATTGACAAAGTAAAAGCAAGAAGAATAATTGAAAGAATAAAATACTTATCAACAGAAATGAAAATGATCGGAGTAAATCGCCGATGAAAAACGTACTAGGTAAATACAAAAAACTAATAGAATCAAAATCATTAAAATGCTATAAAGAAAAACTAAACATAAAAGATGATATAACCCTATACGAACACTTAATACAATTATTAAGAAATATAATAAACTATGTATCTGATGATATAATAAAAGAAAATGCTTACTTTGGAATATATAAACTATTAAATTACATTGATGAAGCAGTAGAAAACATAAGCGATAAAGAACAAATTAATACCATAAGAATTTACTACCTAATGGAAGAAGCAATATCAAAAATAAAACAAATAGACAAATCAAAAAGATGTTCAAATGAAAAAATAGTAATCTATAAAGAAATAGCAAATAGACTAGAAAACCTAGAACTAAATATTAACTATAATAAAGAAAACATTAATAAAACAAGTCTTAATAACTATAACATCATAAAAAACTTACTAATAGAAATAAAAGATCTAACAAGTAGTGAAAAAGTAATAAAAGAAAATGGTTATTTAATTAATGCCTATAATAATGAAAACGATAATATTATAAACACATTAACAGATCAATACATAAAAGAACTAATTAATTATATGGATCAGGATATAAACTATAATCTATGCTATTATGAAGCAGTAATAAGTACTATATTTGAAAACAAAAAAATAAAAATAGATAAAAAAACAATAAAACAAAATATAAACAAATGCCTTTTACTACTCGAAGAATATAAAGACATAGGACACAGAAAAAGAATAAAAATGTTTAAGTGGATTAATCACTTAATAAACATTTTAGATGACAGAAACTATAAACCTGGTATGAGTACTATAAATAATTTATATAATATAAATACATCATTTGAATATGCCATAAAAGAAGAAGGAAAACTATACCATCAATTAGGACAAGATAAATACCTAAATCCAGATACACAAGACTTTATTCTTTCAATAGATGATGTTGATAACTATAATAGAGACGATGCATTCTCTATATCAAAAGAAAATGATAAATATAAATTAAAAATATATATTTCAGATCCAAATAGTCTATATGAAATGAGTACATTAACTATGCAAGAAGCAAGAAAAAGATCACAAAGCATATACTTACCTGATAAAACATTAGAAATGTTTCCAGAACAAACAATAAAAAACATCTTATCATTAGATGCAGGTAAAAGACGCCTTGCTAGAATATATAATTATACATTATCAGAAACCGGAGAAGTACTAGACTTCAAAATAGAAAAAAGACCAATAATAGTAAAAAGAAATCTATCATACCAAGGAGTAAATGACTCATTATATAAACAAAGTGAAATAACAAAAACAATAAATATGTTAAAAGAATTAAAAGACATAATATCAAATACTTATAACGCACCAGAAGAAATAAATAGTGAAAGCTTAATCGAAGTACTAATGATGTTTAATAATATAAACGTTGCTAAATACTTCAAAGAACATAATCTACCATTACCATATAGATACTTTGAATATAAAAAAAATAATAACTTTGAACACTTTGATCAAACAGATGAAAATACTAAAAAAATAATAAAAATAATTAAATCAATAAATAATACAGCATACTTTTCATCTAAACCAATGCACCATGATGCATTAAAAACAAATCATTATTGCTATAGTACATCTCCCAACAGAAGATATGCAGATATTTTAGTAAATGAATGCCAAGATAAATTATATTTTGATAAGTTAACAGACAAACAGTACTATGCATTTGAAGAATATCTAAATAAAGAAATAAACTATTTAAATCAAAAAAACCTCCAATTAGCAGAGTACTACAAAAGATATGCTAAAACATTAAGTAATAAGTAAAAATAATAACAACATAACAACACGAATAACATAAAATATATTGACCAAGCACCATTGATATGATAAAATAAATCTATAAAAGTTTTGATAAGGACACGATTTATATTAAGTTATCAAAGAGAGTTAGTATTTGGTGAAAACTAATATAACAAGATATAAATTACTACCTTTAAACTGTTCTAGAAATAGAAACCGGATAACTCCGTTATAGTTTTAAGTTATAAGGTAGGATGGTACCGCGTTTAAACGCTCCTTAATAAAAGGAGTGTTTTTTTATTTAAACTTTGTACTGGGGGTATAATATGAAAATAAAAAACTTAAAAGTAAATGAAGCATATTTCTTTACGATAAATGGATTCTTACAAAAATACTACGGATTCAAAAAAAATATGTTTCAAAACCTAACACACTCTGACTTAGATGTCTTATTACCAGATATCAAAAAAACAACCCAAGAAGAAATAACCGAGGAAAACGTTAAAAAAGGAAAAATAATCCTTGTAAAAGACGTAAAACACAAAATTATAGCATACGATAATCCATTACTATTAGAGGAAACTAACTATCTATTACAAACAGATAATTCAAACATTGAAGTAATCTTTTTAGATGATACAATCGATGACTATAGTGATATTGATGAAGAAGATTTACCATTTATGAGTGATAATCAATTAGAACAAGCACTTGCATACTTTAAATTACAAAACAACCATAAAATGATAAGACTAATCATAACGGAATTTCGTTTTAGACCAAAAAAAGGTTGCAAAAGAAGAAAACTAGAAAAACAAATAAAAGAAGAAAAAATGGAGGTAGATTAAAATGCAAAACATAAAAGAAAATGAAAAATTAAACACTTTAAATCATAGTTGTGCACACTTATTAGCACACGCTGTAAAACATCTTTATCCTGAAGCTAAGTTCTTTGTAGGACCAGTAATCGAAGAAGGTTTTTATTATGACATTGATCTAGGAGACAAAACTCTAAACGAAGAAGATCTTCCTAAAATAGAAAAAGAAATGAAAAAAATATCAAAAGACAACAAACTAATCAAAAGAATAGAACTAACAAGACAAGAAGCACTTGATATGTTCAAAGATGACATGTATAAAATAGACCTAATAAAAAGAATGGACGAAAAAGAAATAATATCAGCATATCAACAAGGAGACTTCATCGACTTATGCCGTGGTCCTCATATGACCTCTACTAAACAAATGAAATACTTCAAACTACTAAAAGTAAGCGGAGCATATTGGAAAGGGGACTCTAAAAACAAAATGCTTCAAAGAATATATGGTATATGCTTTGAAACAGAAGAAGAACTAAACGAACACTTACAAAAACTACAAGATGCTAAAGAAAGAGACCATCGTAAAATAGGAAAAGACCTAAACATATTCATGTTCTCTGAATTAGTGGGAAAAGGACTACCAATGTGGTTACCAAATGGATTCATAATAAGAAAAGAACTAAGTGACTACATAACAGAAAAAGAACTAAAACTAGGATACAAACACGTAATGACACCATCACTTGGTAATGTTGATCTATATAAAACAAGTGGCCACTGGGCACACTATAAAGAAGATATGTTTCCAGCAATGGAACTAGACAATGAATCATACGTCCTAAGACCAATGAACTGTCCACATCACATGATGATTTATAAAAACTTTCTACACTCATACCGTGACCTACCAATTCGTTTAGCGGAAATCGCAAATGACTTTAGATACGAAGCAAGTGGAGCATGCTGTGGAATAGAAAGAACAAGAGCATTCACACAAAATGATTCTCACATCTTCTGTACTCAAGATCAAATAGAACAAGAAGTACAAGGAGTAATAGACTTAATACTAGATGTATACAAAGACTTTAACTTTAAAGAATATAGTTTTAGACTATCACTAAGAGATAAAAATAACAAAGAAAAATACTTTGGTAACGATGAACTATGGGAAAAAAGTGAAAATGCCCTAAGAAAAATCCTAAAAGAATCAAAAGCTAAATACTATGAAGCCGAAGGAGAAGCAGCATTCTATGGACCAAAAATAGATGTCCAAGTAAAAAGCGCAATAGGACACGACGTAACCCTTTCAACAGTACAATTAGACTATCAACTACCAGAAAGATTTGAACTTGAATACGTAGCAGAAGATGCAACAAGAAAAAGACCAGTAGTAATCCACCGTGCAATCCTAGGTTCACTTGATAGATTTACAGCATTCTTACTTGAAGAAACAAAAGGAGCCTTACCACTTTGGTTATCTCCAGTACAAGTAAACATTATTCCAGTAAATAATGAATACCATTTAGAATACGCAAAACAAATACAAAAACTTCTAAATGAAAATAACATCAGATGTGAACTAGATTCTCGTGATGAAAAACTATCATACAAAATGAGAGAATCACAAACTAAAAAAATACCAATAACATTAATACTTGGAGATAAAGAAAGAGATAACAACCAAATAAGCATAAGAAGATTCCAATCAAAAGAAACAACAACAAAAGATAAAGAAGACTTCATAAATGAAATAACAAAAGAAATAAAAGAAAAAATATATAGACAGTCAAACAACTGATGGTCTTTTAAAGGGAGAAAACATGATACAAGAATTTGATTTACATACACATACAATAAACTCAGATGGAGAATACACTACTAAACAATTAGTACAAAAAATAAAAGATTCCAATATAAAAACATTTGCAATATCAGACCATGACAGCATACAAAGCATAAATGATATAAAAAACCTAGACCTAAAAGGACTAAACTATATAAAAGCAATAGAAATATCATCAATTCTAGATGGTGAATATAAGATGCACATTCTAGGATATAACATAGATGAAGAAAATGAACAACTATTAGAAATAATAAATAATCTAAAACAAAAAAGAATTAAAAGAATATACGACATAAAAGATAGTTTAAAAGAACAATATAATGTAATACTAAAAGATGAAGAAATAGAAAATGTAATAAGAGAACATAACATACCAGGAAGAGTTCATATCGCAAAACTACTAATAAAAAATAACTATGTAAAAACTGTACCTGAAGCATTTGAAAAATATTTAGATGATATAAAAATAACAATCATCGCTAGAGAAGACGCAGCAAAAGTAATAAAAGCAATTAAAAGTGCAGGTGGAATAGCTATATGGGCACATCCTAAAAAAACAGAAAAACAACATAATATAAATATGGAAGAAATATTACCTAATCTAATATCACAAGGACTTGAGGGTATCGAAGTATACAACTCACTACATACATATGAAGAATCACAAAGATACCTGGAAATAGCTAAAAAATATAATATATTAACAAGCGGAGGAAGCGATTACCATGGTCCTATTGCCAAGCCAAATGTTCTACTAGGAAAAATCTACAAAGACAATGAAAACTATAAAATACCAATAGAACAAATAACACTATTAAAAAAACTAAATATAAAATAAAAAGAGCAAAAGCTCTAAAAGATAAGATTTAGTAAATTACTAAGTATAAAACAACAAACAATACCCACTAAAGTAGGAATGATAATAGAGATAATTGTCCACAAAAGACTATTTGTCTCTTTTTTGATAGTAACAATAGTGGTACCACATGGAAAATGAAACATTGTAAAAAAGATAAAACATAAAGCAGTAACAATAGTCCAACCATTAGAAATAAGTATATCCCTTAACTCATTAAGACTAGTATAACCAGTAATATTACCTGTACATAAATAAGCCATTATAATAATAGGAATAACAATCTCATTCGCAGGAAGACCAAGTATAAAAGCAAGAACAATAACCCCATCTAAACCAATAAAACTACCAAATGGTTCTAAAAAATTAGAACAAATACTAAGAATACTAACTCCTCCTATATAAACATTAGAACATATCCAAATAATAATACCCGCAGGAATAGACACACAAATAGCCCTAATTAGTACAAACAAAGTCCTATCTATAACAGATCTAACAATAGTCTTTAAAACCTCAGGCCTTCTATAAGGAGGCATTTCAATCACAAAAGTAGCATCTTTACTTTTTAAAATAGTACAAGATAATATCTTAGAAACAATAAATGTCATAATAACAGAAATTACTATAAAAACTAAGAGCATTAAAGAAGAAACCAAAGAATTAACAAACCTATTACGAATACCATAAGTAATAAAAATACTAATCATCGCAATAAGAGTAGGAAACCTTCCATTACAAGGACTAAAACAATTAGTAATCATAGCAATAAGTCTTTGCTTCTTCTCTTTAATAATTCTACAACCCATAACACCACAAGCATTACATCCATATCCCATACACATAGTAAGAACTTGTCTACCTTGACTACCACATTTATTAAATGCCTTATCTAAATTAAAAGCAATTCTAGGAAGATAACCAGAATCTTCTAATAAAGAAAATAATGGAAAAAATATAGCCATCGGAGGTAACATAACAGATACTACCCAAAATACAGTTTTAAAAATACCATTAATAATAAAATCAATAATAGTTTCATTGAGACTAATAAAGTTAAGAAAACTATTAAAACAAGACAAAATATAAAATAAAAACTTACTAAGATAATCTGATATGTAATTAGCGCCAATAATAGTAATCCAAAGAATAATACCAAGAAGTAAAAGCATTATTAAAATACCATATCTTCTAGAAGTAACAACTTTATCTATCTTTATAGTAGTAGGATCATAACAATTATTACTAACACAAGCATTATAAATATCTTTTGCAAGAGAATAAGTACCAATTATTTCTCTTTTTTTATTACCAGTAAAACTGATAATAAAATCTTTTAACTTCTTAATACCAATCTTCTTTCTAGCACTAATAGGTATAACAGAAACTCCTAAAAATACCTCTAACTTATCATAATCAATTACTATTCCATTTCTTTGTGCTTCATCAATCAAATTAACACATACTATAACATTATCAACTTTAGTAACAGTATCAAGAACTAAATTAATACCCTTAAGTAAAGAAGTTCCATCAATAACAACAATAACTATATCACAAGTATTATTAAGTAAAAAATCACTTGCAATTACTTCCTCCTTTGAATAACCTCTAAGAGAATAAGTACCAGGTAAATCAACAACATTATAAACATTACTTTTATATTTAAAAACTCCACAAGCACTACCAACAGTCTTACCAGGCCAATTACCAGTATGTTGATTAAGACCAGTAAGTAAATTAAACAAAGTACTTTTACCAACATTAGGATTACCTAAAAGAGCAATAGATAACTTATCAGAAACTAAACTATCAAAATCATTAGACTTAAAACCTCTAGAAAGTCCCATCACCATCATCCTTTAAAACAATAATATTATCACAATCACTTTTTCTAATAGCAATAATACTATTATCAACTAAAAAAGCAATAGGATCACCAAACATAGCATAGTATAAGCAAATAATTTCATTACCAGATCTAATACCAAGACTCTCTAAATACCTCTTACTATCACTATTAATATTATTTTTATACACAATAACCTTATCTGAAGGAGCAATTTCACTTAATTTAATCTTCATCATAATAAACTCTCCTAATATAATATATGTAAAATAAAAATAAGTGTAATCTCTTGAAAATAAAATAAATTTAGTATATAATTTATTATAGTAAAGGAGAAAGTTATGAAAGTAAACATTAAAAAATTAAATGAAAAAGCAAAATTACCAACTTATGGTACAGAATACTCAGCAGGAGCAGACCTTTACGCATGTATTGATAACACAATAGAAATAAACCCTCATGAAACAAAATTAATACCAACTGGACTATCACTTGAAATACCAGAAAACTATGCCGGATTAATTTATGCAAGAAGTGGATTAGCATCAAAAAAGGGACTTGCACCAGCAAATAAAGTTGGAGTAATAGACTCAGACTACCGTGGTGAAGTAATGGTTGCACTACATAATCATACAAATGAATCTAAACAAATTGAACCATTTGAAAGAATAGCACAACTAGTAATAACACCATTTTTAAAAGTTGAATTCAATGAAACAGATAAACTAAACGAAACAGTTCGTGGTGAAGGTGGATTTGGTTCAACAGGTACAAAATAAAAGAGTTATCGGGCACTTTTAACGAAGTCCAGGAAGTGCCCGATAACTTTATTTTTATGTAAACTAAATATAAAAAATAATAAAAGATCCTATGAAATAACATATGAAGATAATACTACAAAAAAATATGATATTATAAATGTATCAACCCTAAATAAAGCCTAGTGCTTTATTTTTTTACACAAAAAAAGCAATAACTAAATTGCTCTATATTTATCAGCATCCTTATAAGGATTCTTTGGATCAATACGATCTATAAAAAGTATACCATTCAAATGATCTATTTCATGTTGAAAAGCAATAGCTAATTCTTCTCTTGCTCTAATCTTAATCTCATTACCATCCATATCATATCCAGTTACAGTAACCCTTGCATGTCTTGGTATAATACCATTAACCTCACGATTAACAGATAAACAGCCTTCTCCCTCTTCAACATATATCATTTCCTCTGAAGAACTAATAATCTTAGGATTAATAATTATATAAGTCTTAAAAGTTTCCTTTATATCTTGTTCATGAACCACTACAAAATACCTTTTATCAATACCAAGTTGAATCGCAGCCATGCCCATACCAGGTCTTAAATTATACTTTTTAGCAAGCTTATCAATTTGACTATTAGTAAGATACTCAATCATAAGATCAATATTTTTTCTATCCTCATCACTAAGAGGAAAACTAACATCCTTACTAACACTTCTAAGTATTTTATTACTCTCATCAACTATATCTTTATTCTTTAACATACTACCACCTCAAAAGTACCTACATTATAGCACAAAAAAAGGAAATAGTAAACTACTTCCTAATTTTATATTAATTCCATGCTCTAGCACCAAGTATAATTATTAATAAAATAAATAGAACTAAGATAATTGCATAATTACTTCCGTAACCTGTGTTATATCCATAGTTTCCACAAGTTGGCATTTGACTGCAGCAACTTCCTGTATTCCCATATCCATAGGAATTACCGTAATAATACATAAGCATCCTCCTTTAACTATCTAATATAGTTTATTATATATAAGCAATTTGTGTTATTATAAAAACACAATTTCATAAAATATTTGCAAAAATAATACTATGATGTTATTATTATAATGAGGTAATAATATATGATAAAAAAAATTGATAAACAACTATTAATTTTAACAATAATACTATTTTCAGTAGGACTAGTAATGATATATTCTGCATCAAACGTAACAGCATTCATGGTAAACGAAACAACTCCATGGAGATACTTTATAAGAGAAATAATATTCATGACAGTAGGCCTATTCGGAGCCATGATACTCTTAATGACACCATTTAAAAAATACTATAGATGGTCATTGTTCTTTACATTATTCTTTACAGGACTAATATTTTGCTTAGTAGTCTGGGGAACTGTAACAAATGGTGCAACAAACTGGATTGGTTATAAAGGATTAGGTATTCAACCAAGTGAATTCGTAAAAATAACAAGCATTCCTTTATTTGCACTATACTATGAAAAAAATAGAAAATATCAAGATAACAAAATAAGAATGATAACACCATTAATACTAGGTATGATAATAACACTACTTATAGTAGCGCAAAAAGACTGGGGAACTGCAGTTATCTATGCATCAATTGTAATATTCATGTTCTTTTTCTCAAACGCATCCAAAAAAATAAAAGTAGATATTTTTAAAAAAGGATTAGTATTATTAGTATTTGGTATTCTTTTATTAACATTTGCGGGAGACAAAATACTCGGAGACAAAATAGCAAGATTCAACTTCAATGCTCCATGTGATAGATACCTAACAGATGGAAATCAATTATGTAATGGATTCATTGCTATGAATGGGGGAGGACTATTTGGAAAAGGCTTAGGTAACAGTACACAAAAATACTTATACTTACCAGAACCATACACTGACTTTATATTTGCAATATTTGTCGAAGAACTAGGACTACTCGGAGCAGTAGGACTACTAATCCTTTACTTACTATTAATCGTTAGAATAGTAGTCATAGGCAAAAAATCAACCAAAGAATCATATACACTAATGTGTTATACAATAGCATTTTATATATTTATTCATATTGCAGTAAACTTAGGAGGAGTACTAGGAATTATTCCAATGACCGGGGTAACACTACCATTCTTAAGCTACGGAGGAAGTATATGCATATCAATAATCGCAGCACTCACAATAGTTCAAAAAGTTGCAATAGAAACTAAAAGAAGTGTAAACAAAGTGTAAAATTTTAATAAAAACAAAGGAACTTTTAACTTTTCATAATTCTATATAGATGAGCGCATAAGGAGGAATTTATGGAAAGATTAAAAGATTTTTTTTATGATAATAAAACAATAATTATCATAACACTGTCATTAGTACTAATAATACTAACAAACATATTACAATACTATTACTTTAAAAATAGTATAAAAGAAGAACCATCAAACGATATTTCATTAGAAAACCATCAAGAACAAGAGCAAGAATACATCTATATTGATATTCGTGGAGAGATAAAAAAACCAGGAGTATACAAAATATCAAAAGACAAAAGAGTAATAGATGCAATCTCAATATCCGGAGGATTAACAAACGATGCAGACACTTCAGTAAATAATTTAAGCATGCAACTAAAAGATGAAATGGTAATAATAATCTACAGTAAACAAGAAGTAAAAAACTTTATAAAAACAAAAGAAACCGAACAACTAAAAGAAGAAAACTGTTCTAAAGAACAAAATAATATTAAAAACGATTCTTGTATTACTCAAGATAAAAAAGAAAACAAAACCACTACAAAAACACAAGAATCTAAAAAAGAAGAAGTTAAAACATCATCAATCATAAACATAAACACTGCATCACTTGAAGAATTAACAACCCTAAAAGGAATTGGTGAGAAAAAAGCTCAAAAAATAATTGAATACAGAACTAAATCACCATTTAAAACCAAAGAACAAATAATGGAAGTATCAGGAATCGGAGAATCACTATATAACAAAATAAAGGATAATATAACAACATGAAACTATTACAAAAAGATTTTACATATTATATACTTCTAATAATAACAATAATCATATTTCTAATATCAATAAACATAACCAAAGAATCCACATACAAAGAAATAAAAAATGAACAATTCAAAATAATAGAAAAAACTAAAAAAGACTATGGAATAAAACTAATCTTAAAAGGAAAAGAAAAAGTATTAGCATACCTTTACATAGATAAAGATAAAATAGATAAAGAATATAATAAATATGATCTTGGAGATATAATAACTATAACAGCACAAGAAAAAGAAATAAAACAAAAAACACTAGATAATACATTTGACTATAAAAAATATCTAAATAATCAAAAGATATATAAAGTAATAGAAATAACTAATATAAAAATAAACACTAAAAACAAAAATATTTTCTACAAAATAAAAAATAAAATAATAAAAAGACAAGAAAAAATACCAAAATCAAAACCATATATAAACAGCCTAATTCTAGGAAATAATTCTTACTTAGAGGAAGACGTAATAACATCCTATAGAAAAAGTGGTATAAGTCATTTATTTGCTATATCAGGAACACATATAAACATTCTACTAACTATACTATATACTATATTAAAAAAACTAAAACTAAAAGAAAACAAAATAAGTATAATAACAATACTATTTCTAATATACTATATGTTTCTAACAAACTTTTCCATGTCAGTACTAAGAGCATCAATATTTACAATTCTAATAATTATAAATAAACTATTAAAACTAAATATAAAAAACAAAAACCTATTAATATTAGCACTCTTCATAATAACATTAAATAATCCTAAAAACATATTAAATATTGGACTACAATTCTCAATTTTAATAACATACTATCTAATAACATATAACAAACTAATAAATAATAAAAAAACATACCTTAAGAAGACACTAATCATATCATACATATCCACTCTGGTGTCGCTACCAATCTTAGTTAATAGTTTTTACCAAATAAATACTTTATCAGTAGTATACAACCTTTTCTTTGTACCATACGTATCATTTGTTTTATTACCATTTACTTTAATAACATACATTTTTCCACCATTTGATAATATATTAAAAATCTTAATAGACATAAATGAAAACCTATCATTATTAGTAAGTAATATAAATATATCAAATATAATAATTAAAAAATTATCAATACCACTCATAATAATTTATTATATACTAATAACAATAAACTTCAGAAAAATTGAGAAGAATAATAATAAGTTTAATATAATAATTATAATGTTTATAATACTCCTTAGCCTAAGAACTGTAAGTGGTAATCAAATTACATTTATAGATGTAGATCAAGGAGATAGTGCTTTAATTACTATAAATGGTAAAACAACTTTAATAGATACCGGAGGAAATATAAA
>ERZ857629.1413-NODE-1413-length-26565-cov-4.983289_pt1 | contig 26565 bp, 37 predicted proteins | sample MGYA00519700_ERZ857629 | MGnify/ENA primary metagenome ERZ857629 (study PRJEB31778, sample SAMEA3449351) | human gut metagenome | biome: human gut; feature: human-associated habitat; material: faeces | place: United Kingdom | collected 2010/2012 ...
TCAAGCATCGCACAGAGCTTTCTTGCGAGCATCGGAAATCTCTTCAAAGACGCATGGGGCGAGCTCGGCACGATGCTTCAGAGCTCGCTTTTAACTAATGCGAACACTCGTGAGAACGCATTTAATTATGGGTTCTCTGCAAGTGAGTCATACGGCTTCGACAAAGCCAAGCAGATGTTGGGCATACAGAGTGAAGAAGACCTCTGGTATATGAACGACACGCAAAAGAACAAATTCCAGGAAATCATGACGAAATATTCTGAGAAGTACGAGCAACTTTATGACAGTGGCTTCTTTGACAAATATCTCGAATTTCAGATTGAAATGGAAGAGTTCAAGCTTGACATGCAAATGGAAATCGTCGAGTTCTTTATGGAAAACAAGAACACAATCAAAAAATTCATGGAGATTTCGATGGATGCTATGCAGTTCATTGTTGACGCATTAAGCTGGCTTATGGACTTCTTTGGTGGAAGTGAACAAACATCAGATGAAAAGAAAATCGCAAACATAAATGACATAATTTCAGGTTATACTTCAACGAGTAATGTGAGCACGAGCTTTACAAATAACAACACTTTCAACGGCACAACAGACTCACAAAAACAGGCGTATCTTGATATGCTTAACGCTCAAATGGTTGAAGCAAAACGAGGTTTGGGAGGTTAACATGGAATACGCAGTTCTAATCTCATATATCGACCCTAATGACTCAACAAACGCGGTTTCGATTATTCTCGATACTGTCAACGATACAAACATCACTGCGAGCTCGACTGTGACAGAACACCCGACTGTGAATGGCACGCCGATGGCTGACCACATGTACAAAAACCCGATTGACTTAACACTTAATGGCACGTTCTCGCTTAATGGCAAAAAAGCGATACTCATCGATAAAGCGGGCAAGAGCTTAGCACGTGTTGAGCGAATGTTTGAGGACATCAAAAACAAGGGCGTTCTTTGCACAATTACAAAAATTAAAATCGTCGATAGTGACCATACTCCACAATTTACAGTTCGAGAGAATATGGTACTGCAAAGCATTACGTGGACTGAGAAGATAAACTCACTTGGCTTTACATTTACCTTCAGAGAAGCTTTGCGAGCAGATGTTCAAACTTACAATGTTGACCCTAGTGATAGATTTGCGCCAGATATAACTTATGCTGATGCTTCAAGCTTTAGCGATACACTTCTTGACTGGGATGCTGTTGATAAAGAGGTTTTACAAGCACTCATCAATTACAAACTTGCTGCAGATGATTTTCTTGAATATCTCGCAACAATTTCTGTTGGCTCGCTCATTGCAATTGGTATAGGTGCTGCGGTTGCTACAGCACTTGCCTCAACACTTGTTGCTCTTGGCGTGACGATTTCAACAATCCCGATTGTAGGCGCGGTTGTTGCAGCAGTTACAGCTGTGGTTATTGGCGTTATTGCTATAGTTAAACTTGTCAAAGAGAGAGCGTACAAAATAAAGGCGTTTAAATATTACAAAAATGCGACGAAACGAGATAAAGAAGTTGAGCGCTTTGTGGAGTTTTACGACAGCATTCACAATAAAATCAGAACGCTTGATGGTGCAATCAAAGTTTGGAGTGTAAGTGAAAATAAATCTCAAGAGACACTTATAAATATCGATAGCTCATACTACATCTTTAATTTTGAGAAGAACAACGTTGACTCGGGTTTTGCATACAAGCTTAACGTGAGCGACATCAATGACACAATGATAAAGTGTACCAATACTAATGTGGCAATCAATTCTTTTACAGACGGCACAGATAACAATATGCTCTTTAAAACAAGTAAAAGTCGAGTATATCTTATTCGAAGCAATAGCACAAACGCAAATGATTTGACATCGTATTTTATTTGCGCATCGCAAATTAGTCCAAAAGACTTTTCTGACGCTCTTACGAAAATCATACAAGAGGCCATCAAATATTAAGTAAGGAGGTGATATCGTGGCAGTAAAAGCTTGGATGCGAGTCTTACGTGTAACACTCACAACGAAAAGTCCCGGTCAGAACGGGAAGAATAAACAACTCGTCATCGAAGAAGACGCCAATGGCGTCGGTCTTGCAATGTCAATAAGCGGTAATAAATACATGAGTACGCTCAAAGACAATTGCACTGTCAAGATAAGCAACCTCACTTATGTTGAAATTATTCGTATCATCACAGGTCAGTTCTACAATGTTAAAATTGAATGCGGATATAAATCAAGCTCTGTGCAGACAATCTTTGAAGGCGGTGTCATGTATATCTCAAATCTTAGAGAGAGTGTCGACACCAACACTGTCACAATACTTTGTGCTTCGCACCTTGTTGCAACTTATGGTCAAAGACGTATCAATTTGAGTTTTAACTCTGGCATCAACATGTACTCGGCGATAAACTTTGTATGTAAAGCTGGAGGCGTTCCGAACCCGAATATTTCGACACAATTCAAGAAGCAATTCTTGGAAGGCATTGAGAACGCACATAATCAAACGGCAGCCGAATGGGTCAATGACCAAACGACAAAAAAAGGTTCGTACATATCGAGCTCGGATTGCATAGGCAATTCGTTCATGACATTATTCGATGCAAGCAAGAGCAATGCACGTGTGATAAAACTTAATGAAGATACGTTGCTTTTAACGAACGGATTTCCTCGTATGACAGCCGATGGCTTGATATTTTCTGTCATGCCGACATTTGCATTTCAATGCGGTGATACAATTGTAATGAACAACTCGCTTATTCAGATAAGCGTTACATCTCAGAATGAAGCAACAAAAAATCTTGGCGGCTTACTTGATGAGAATGGTCAGTATATGATTTACGAAATACATTACGAGCTCGAAAATCGAGGTCAGAACTTTTATTTGGAAATTTGCGCTAAGACACGCTCGAGAATTTCGGCGTATCTTGGAAAGGAGTTAAGTTAATGGCACAACATGGTAACGACAGTGAAAATAGTTCGTTCTTGGACGTGTGCTTTGCGCTTAAGAATAACGTGTTTAGAACGCTCAATGTTGCAGACGTTTGTGTTATTCGAGAGATAAATGGCGATGCGCTCAGATGTGAGTATATCACAGATGCCAACACAAATATTGAGTGCACTAAGCTTGACGGTCTTGACATAAAAGTGAATGACGTCGTTTTGGTCGTTTTTACGAGTAATGACTTTCGAGCAAGCTTAAACGCATTTAAAGCAAATCAAGCCAATACTGATGCTAAGACACTCACATTTCATGAAAAGAGTTATGGCGTCATCGTCGGTTTGATATATAGAAAACCGGAGGTAAAGTAAGAGATGCTTAAAGACAGAAAATTTGAAATTGGTAATTTCATTCGACTTGCGAGTGCAGGTATGGAGGTTGCAGAATTCGTTGATGTAAGAGATGCAATTATCAAACGCTACAAAGAAGTGTATGGGTCAGACATCGACCTGAGCACTGCAAGTGCAGATGGCGTATTTATCAACGACATGGCTCTTATTATCAACAATATCTTACAAATTATGAAGAGCCTTTATTCAAATCTTAACGTTGACACTGCAAGCGGTGTTTATCTCGATGCACTTTGCAGACTTGCAAATGTTAACAGAATGAGTGCTACAAAGAGTACGGCATCAATAATCGTAAAGAGCTTACTTACAACTGGCGACCCTGTCACATTCGGCGATGTCGATGAAAACGGTAATGTTGTAAATCAAATCACATTCGTTGATAAGGCGGGCACCGAATGGGTGAGTGACGCAAGCGTAACACTTGGACCTGGCGAGAATGCTGAAGTCAAGGTCACTTGCACAGAGGCAGGTCCGGTCGATGCTCCTGCAGGATGGATAAATCAGACCATGCTTGTTATGAACCTCAGTGTTACGCAAACAGCGGACGCAATTCGCGGTAGTAATGAAGAAACAGATACGGAGCTCAGACAAAGACGTGCACAATCGTCAGGTGCAAACGGCATAAGCGTGCTTGAAAGTCTTGTTGGTGCTTTGCTTGAAGTTACAGGCATTGATGACGTAAGCATTTACAACAATAACACGTTGGAAAATGCTACCGCGAAAGATGGCACAGTAATTGCGCCTCATAACATATATGTCGTTATTCGTCAGCAAAAAGGATTGAACATCGATGACTCAACAATTTGTGACTTAATCTACACAAAACTTACGCCAGGCATCAAAACAACTGCTTCGGCAGCTGTAAGCGAGAATGGCATAGCAAAGAGTTACAAGTTCATTCCACAGATGTTGGGCGTTACGATAAACTATCTCAATCAGTTCGTGTATTGGAAGAACGCTGTTGCAATCAAACCTACAATCACAGCAAAAATCAAGCCTACACAATACTTCACCGAAAATGAAATCAATGTCATTGCACAGGAAGTTTACAACTATGCGAACAACATCAAACTTGGCGATAGCATTGATGCTGACAGAATTTTCATTGCTATTCTTGATGCTGACCCTGAGTTTAAGGGACAGAGAACATATACTGTGTCTGCATCAGATGTGAGCGTTACAAGTACAGACAATCCGGATACGTATTACGAATACTCAACTGTGTTGTTTGTAAAGAATGATGATAATACTTACACGCTCACAATTGAATAAGGAGGTCGTATGCAACATCTTATTCCACTGATAATACGAGAGTTCAGATATTATGAGCGAAAGCTTCCACTATACTTGCGTAATGATGATTGTTTTGTCGAACATTTCAGACTGTGGTATGAGCTCATGATGGGAGAGGGCGACGACGATATGGGCATCGCAATAAGCGAGTTCAAAGGCGTCTCACCTACAAGTGATTTACTCTTGTGCTTGCTTAACATTTATGACAAAGACTTTCTCAACACTATCTCACAACTCAAAGACTACAATAACAATTGCGATATTCTTGATATGCTTGGCAATTTGTTTGGCATTCGCAGAACATTTTCACTCGAGTATTATGCATCGGCAACAGCTCAGACAAAAACTGCAGCAACAGTTTCATTGACAGACAAAGAATTTTTGACACTTATTAAAGCGCAAATCATTCGTAATTATTGCAACGGCACGTATGAACAAGTTATGCAATACTATGCAGACGCAGGCTTGCAAATTCTGCCTGTATACAACTCGACATATGACGCAAGTGTTGACGCTTACTTAAATGAGAGTAAAGACGTCACGCCAAACATCAACAAGCTTTTCAGAGGCGGCTACTTAACAGTTGAGCATCTTGGTATTCGTTATACGTATACTATTGCTGAAATGCTGAGAGTTCTTATTTGGGCTGATGCAGATGGCGAGCAAGGCAATTCATTTTGGGCTGACGAAGCTGGAACAATAGGAGGAATATTTGTCGTATGAGAGTTAGACGAATCATTGATGAACAAGCAGGAACAACACGAAGACGAGCTGTCGTTTGGTTTGGGTCATACGGGACTAACACAGATGGCACAGCAAAGTTTGTTGATTCGAATAACAAACATGACAACTTTTCAAGCGAAAACACTATGGTACGAGATTGTCTCATTCAACGCTTGAGCATCATCAAACACGAGCTTTGGTATAATTATCAATATGGCATGCCACTTGTCGATGACGACACAGCAAAAGTCACGATTGACACGTTTGTGATGAAGACGATACAAGAGCATCAAGACGTGTTGGAGATAACTAAGTTTACGAGCTGGCTCGATAAGCACAATTATCATTGCGACGTAAAATTTACGACGGTTTTCGGCAACACAAGCTTGACACTTTGATTATACTTTGAGCACTTTTGGTGATATAATATTTATATAGGAGGATGTGGCATGCGCTTTCTGGTGGCTGAAAAACTTGGCCCTCATAAGTTCAAAACACCTGAGGGTTATCTGATTTGCACGGACGCAATTTTAAGTCGTACGGGTAAGCAGGAATATAAACGTTGTGAAATTTTCGGGGACTCGTGTGACGACCCCGATAAAGTTGTAAATGTAGACCGCACTGATGAAGAGGTGTTCTCGGACAAAGCTATGGCATCGTTTGAGAATAAGCCTGTTTGTATTGAACATCCTGACGTTGATGTGAATGCAGAAAATCATAACGAACTTGCGGTTGGTTTTGTTCGTGACGTTCATAAAGGCGAGTATAAAGGCAGTCCTGTCATGATGGGAACGCTCGTCATTACAGATAAAGACGCGGTTGAAGCTGTTGAGAACAAAGAGTATGAAGAACTGAGCTGTGGATATGACTGTGACATTGAAGACGACGGCAATCCTTGTCAGCGCAACATACGCGGCAATCACGTTGCACTTTGTAAACAAGGTCGAGCAGGTATTGCGCACATTGTTGACAGTGAACTTACAAATGATGTACCTGTTGGTAGGCAAATTGCAACACAAAATCGAAAAATTTTAATGTTCAGAAACACTGACAAATTTAACGATTTGAAAAATGAAGTCAATAAGTTGCAAAACAAAGGTCTTTCGTCGTCTGAACGAAATACAATTGAAAATAGAGTTAAGCGAATCGTTCAAGAATTAAAAGAAGATTATAATGCAGATATGTCAGACGTAAAAAATAATAAAGTTGATGCTACAGAACAAGCAGTTAAAGCGCATTATCGTAAAGCAAACGCATACATTATACAAAGTGGTTTGAATATATCAAAAATATGTGATGAAGAAGGAGTAAAAGATATGAAAGATATTCAAAAGACGACAACCGCTGGCACGGACAAAATCATCTATGTGATGCAGTCGGATATCGATGAAAATCTTTACTTTTACATTGGCAAGACATTCTCTATGAAAGAGGGTACATGGGGCTATACAAAGTTTGAGATGGGCAACACTACGCCTGAACAGCTTAAAGCCGATCTTACAAAGAATGGGTGGCATCGAGTTGTGAAAGGTCCGGCAAAAATTATCGACGCTTCAAACGAAGAGTTAGGTGACGATGATTGGTCTTCTGTTGAAGAAGAGAACTACAAAAAGGCAAATACACCCATTTGTGCAAAAGACGAAGAGTATGTTCAATTGCCAAGAGGTAGATTTAAAGTCGTAACAAAGACAAAGGAAGAACTCAAAAATGAAGGTTATGGCTATCATCATTCTGACAGAGGTTATTCCGTTTATGTAAAGAATAATCAAGCGGTTGCAATTAAAGATAGCGCAAAAGAGAAATTCTTTACAATCGAATACGAACAGGACGGCACAATGTATATTCGTAAAGTGCGTGCTTCTTCGATTGAGGATGCGATTTCGAAAGTGAAAGATGATGGTCATAAAGTCGTCATATTCACAAAACAAGTACTCAGTGAAATGGGTAAAAATAACTCCATCGGCAAGTACGACAGAGTTATTCAAGCAATGCGTTCACTTTATTCTGAGTCTTTGCTACCTGACAATAAACTTAAAGAACTCATTCGTAAAAAAGTACCTGAGTACATTAAGAAGTATGTAAAAGAATGAAAGACGTTAGTGAAGGTCTTCGTAAATATCTTGCAAGTATTCCGCAGTATCAAATTCAAATTGGAGTGTTCAGCACGAAGACAAAACGCAAAACAACTTATAGCGTTAGCATAACGAATGCTGAGCTAATGTTCATACATGAGAACGGGTCTCCCTTGCATCACTTACCTGCAAGACCTGTGCTCAAAATGACACTTGCGTACGGGACTTCGCTTCTTAAAAACACGATGGCGAAAGGACTCAAGGCATATCTTGCGAGCGGTGTGTCCGGACTTGAGAAAGAGCTTAACAAGCTCTGTATAAGAATGGAGAACTACGCTCGTGAGATTATATACTCAAACGACGGCAGGCTTGCTCCGAACGCACCGAGTGTTGCAAAACGCAAGCATGGCAATCACCCGTTATTTGATACAGGACAGCTTGCTCGAAGCATAACTTGCAAGCTTGTTCGAGTCTAAAAAGGAGGTAATAAAACATGATTGAAGACGTAAATGAAATTGCTATTGCTCTTAAGCACATGCAAGAAGAGCAGTCTCGACTTGCAGGACAGAACAACACAGGCGAGCAGTCTGAAAATGTTGAATGCATTGAAACAAAAGATGAAGTCGAGATGGTCGAACCTGAAGTTGTGGCAGATGCAAAAGTTGAAAATGTAGAGAAGTCTGTTAGCAAAGTCGTTGAAAACTTACCGCGCACAAACCCTATGCCCATGCCTACACCTGCATCGCAGTTTGGTGCAGCAATGGAGCAAGTCAAGCTCAACGTGTTAGCTGGTGCGAGTACAGAAGATGAACAGTTCGTCGGTAAAGTTAAAGGAACACTTAAACGTGCAGCAGTCAAGCACACAGAAGTTGAAGAAAAGAAAGCAGACTTCGAAAAGCAAAAGGTTGATTTTGCGAGTGAAGTGCTTCAGACAGAACAACAGAAGAATGAGCATCGAGCTATTGAAGATAAATGGGCGAACAGAGAACGTAAACGACAATATCATTACAACGGTGTAAAGCCTATAATGATGTTTGTTGGCATCAAAGAACCGCTCAATCTGTTCTTGCTTTACTTATTTACGTTCATTCTTGCACCGTTCTTTTTATTGAGCAAGCTCTTAAAGGGAACAATTGGTGCTCTTATTGCGGGAGCATTTGAAGACGACCGTCCAAAGGCTGTGAAAGGCTTTTTGTGGACGTTAATCGCAATTATTGCCGTAATGGCAATCGCTGCTATTGTATATCTATTCCTTAAGTGGCAAGGATTGATATAAATTTTTGTAAAGGAGAAAAATGCTATGAGTCTTATCGAACAAAGGGCTTCGTACATGCATCGTTTGCAGATACTTATCGACGCTCGGCAGAAAGATATCGACGAGAAAGTCGGAGCATTGCGTGCAAAGCTTGAGGCTGAACAGATACAACCGTATCGCGCTCAACTTGAAGCCAAGAAAGTAACGCTCGAAATGAACAAGCTCATCGAATTCATCAACAACATTGATGCGATGCTTGCGTATGAAAATACTATAAATGCTTCGGCTGACACTGTCGAACAAACGAGCGAAACAAAAGAGCAAGTCGAAGTCAAACAGAACGCGGACGCAAGTGTTGAGCAAAAGGAGGTCAAAGAGAATACGGAAACGTTTCACGGAGACGCTCATGACAACACTGCAGGAAATCTCGCCGACGCCGTTCCGGTCAATTCCGAGCATGTTAAGACCGCAGAAGAGCTTGTTGGAACAAGCTTCGATGCAATCGCAGCCGACCTCGCTGACACTAAGGCAAAGCTTCAGTCTGTTGCTGAAGGTCGTCCTGGCATGCCTGGCATTGTATTGCCTCGTCGTTGACAAAGGAGGAGCTATGGAAAAAATCGAGCTGATTTTGAAAATCGTATATGTTGTTGCTGCATTTTTAGCTGCGGCAATTCCATTGTGCATTATGCTCATTAAAGCAATCAAATCAAAAATCAAAATCAGTAAGCAACTCGTCGATACTGCCGATGAAGCCGAAAAGGCTAAGTTGGATGCGGCGAATTCGGCAGCCACAACCGAAATGCTTGCTGTTTGTGACGAACTGATTGCGAAAGCGGAAGAGTTGTATGCGGGTGTTTCAGATGTATTGAAGCGAGAAGGAAAATCTGCGGGCATCGTAAAGAAAGACAGCGTCATGGCTAAGCTTCAGGCATACGCGCTTGAACATGGCTACAATTTTGATGCAGCATACTGGGATAAGAAAGTTGACGACAAAGTCGCATTGACTAAGAAAGTTAACGCATCAAAGTAATTCACAGGATAACTTCTGGGACACACATGGTCGAGTATAATAGGAATATTATACTTAGCCATTGTGTAGTCTCAGAATTAAAACTGTGAACTCATGATGTAAAAGAGTTTTACGTATGATTATATCTTTTGCATTTTTAATGTTATAATAATTATATAAATAAGTTTAAGGAGAAATGACCACATGAAATTCAATGTTCGTGATGAGGACGGCAAGGAATATAAGGTCGAGGAAATCGAAGAGGTCGAAAAGACTGATGACGAGGACAAGACCAAAAAGCCCTTGACCAATTCTTGTACAAACGACGATGCGCTCACTCCTGACGAAATCGCAAATCTTAAAAAGCTCGCCGGCATTGCCGACAAGCTCGCTGCTCTTATCAAGACCGATGACGAAGAGGTCGAGGAAGAGAAAGTGGAAGAGGAAGAGGAAATCGACGACGAGGACGAGCAAATCGAGGAAGTGATTGACACCGACGAAGACGAGCCCAAGAAAACAAAGGACTCCATCAAGAAAAGCGCCGGCGCAATCGAGAAAAAGAGAAAGACTACGACCGACGACAGTGTTGTTGAAGACGACATTGCCACGGCCTGGGCAAAAAGATACGGAGGTAATAGATAACTATGGGACTCATCATCAAAGACAAAATCCCGATGTTCATGAAAGGCTATCCCACCGTTTCCGACAAGTATAACGTTGCCGGCGGAACACTGGACCAGGCGTCCGCCCCCGTCGAATTCGGCGACTTACTTGTATACGGCACAACGAAGGGGTATTTTGCGAAGCCTACAACGATTACGAATGTTTCCGAAATCGCAGGCTTCATTCTGGCAACGAACGTTAAGCTCACGACCGAATGGCCGGGCGAAACCGTAAAGACGCTTCCGGGCGAAGCATTCAACTTGCTCATTAACGGCTTTATGGCTATCGCGCTGGACGAATCTGCGGTTGAGGCAAACGTTAAACCCAATGCAGCGGTGTACGCAACACCTGCAGGAAAGTGCACGACTGAAGCCGGTGCTTCGAACGCGAACTTCAAACTGCCGAATGTTGTCTTCACCGGCATGGTCGAAGCACACGGCGACGTGTTGTTCGCCGAAATCTACGTCAAGTAAGGAGGGCAATCAATAATGGAAGGAACATTCACTCCGAGCACCGTTACAAAAAACTTCTTCGTCGACAGCGTTTCGGCCTCTCATAGAGGTAAATGCTTCGGCTTAAGCGACATGTATGGTTCTCGTATGCGCAGAGCATATGTTGGGGATGCGAAAGTTCATGATACAAACTTTGCATTCTTGACTACAACGCTCGCTAAGCTTCATACAAAGCTTTACGAGCCCAAATATTTCGTCACATACAATAAGGACGTTTCGGTCGACGTCGGCGGTGGTTTCGTTGATTACGTTCAGTATTACACGGTCGACTGGGCCGGTATCATGAACGAATTCAGGAACGTAGTTGGTAACAACGCTAACTATATTCCGCGCGTTAACGCCGGTCTTAATCAGAAACGCGTAAATGTCTTCACATTCGAGGTTGCGTATGACTTGCGCTTCATCGAACTCGAGAAGATGAAGAAACTCACGCTCCAAAAGAGTATTCAGGATATCTACAGCAACGCGATTGTTGCAGGTTGGGACTTATTCGTTCAGAAGGTTGCATATACCGGTATCGAAGGAACAACCGGCATGTTTAACAATGCGAACGTCATGGTTACGACAATCGACAACAGCGGTGCTTCGGCGGCAAACTCCGGCTTCAAAGGCATGGAGGATGCAGATGTTGTGGCTTTCTTCAACGGTGTTTTTGAGTCGTATTTGCTCAACAGCGGCATGAACATCAGCATCATGCCCGACACGTTCCTCGTTCCTACGTTTGTCGGTTCGGATTTGAGTTCTCGTTTCTCGGCGCTCTACACGAATACGTTGCGTAAGTTCATTCTGGACCACAACCTCGGTACCGACGAATCGTCCGGCGAGGTCAAAATCAAAATCGAGTCCAGACCTGCGCTTAACAATATGGGCGCCGGCGGACATGGCCGTATCGTGGCATATAAGAATGACAAAGACTTCGTTCGCCTCGACATGCCGTATCCGATGCAGCATTACATCACGTTGCCCAATATCGACAAAATGTCGTATACTTCGGCGTTCGTTGGTCAGGTGTCCGAAATTCAGATGCCTTATAACACGAAAAACGACGAATTCGGCGTTGTGTCTTATTGGGACTTCACGAAGTAAGCGACGAACAAATAATTTTGCACATGCGTCGACAACGACAACAATGTTGTCGGCGCATTTTGCATAGAAGGAGCAAAGTATGAAAAGTTTTATCGTAGATACGGGAACAAAAAAATACGCTGTTTCGGCCAACACTTACGATGAAGCCATTAAAGCCGTTAAAGCAATTCAACTGAAAGATGAAGCATCACCTCTTCAAACAGTAAATGCGTTGCTTGAGGATGAAAAGGCTGCGGTGGATGCGTATAATGTCGCACTTGAAAATCTTAAAGGCAAACTTCCGGATGAGTCTTACAGAGCTATTGAAGCTATTCGAAATGATGAAAATCGTCACATTGAAAACTTGATGGCAGTCGTAAACGGAAACGTCACGGAAAAGAACCTTGAAGATAGTGTGAAAGACGACGTAGATGACTATAGGCAATATGTTCAGGCGGCAACTCGTGGTTTGGACGCACTCAAAGCAAAACGTTTTGGCGAGGCGTTGCATAAGTTTGAGCTTCTTACAAAGTGGCTCAAAGAAGACTTACATCAAAGATAAGAGGTGAAAGTATGGCGATAATCGGAATACAAACGGATAGAAAAAACCCGGCTTTCACAATCGCCGACTTCACCTTCTGGATGCCGCAGTTCAAGCAGTTTATGGACACAGATGAAGGTCAAACGATGTTTGACAATCTCTATGAAATTGCGAACGCAAAAATCTTCAAAAGCATTTACGGTTCTGACTGGAAGCTTGCTATGAGCTATTGCATTGCGCATTACGCAACGCTTATTGCTCAACAGCAGCAAGCGCCTGTTGGAGATACACTTGAGTCAATCGCTGGTGGCGGCACAACAAAGGGCGTCCTAAGCTCAATGAGTGTTGGTGGCTTTTCTAAGTCATACGATATTGACAAAACGATGAGTGCTGACGATGAAGCAAAATTCTGGAATCAAACCTCGTATGGTGCTGCCTTGTGGGCGCTTTTGAAAACAAAGAACATCGCAAGTATTTTTGTTGTAACATCCAATCCTATTCCGGGGGCGAACTAATATGACGAGAACAAATCATCTTGTTGACCCTACATTTTTCTTCGATGCAATCGAGGAGTTCTCGTTTAACTATACAATCTATGTTGTCGGCAAAACGGGTAAAGTCGATGACTATGGCAACACAAAGTTGTCATACGAAAAGAAAACAATTCGTGGTTCGTTACAAGTTCAAACAAAGCGTGAACATCAGTCGAAAGATGGCAACACTGCTGAGGTACGGTATATGTTTTACTGTAAGAGCTTGTATCGTATAGATGTTGGTGACATTATCGAGTATAACGGCGATTTCTTAAGATGTAATGAAACACATCCGTATGATGAGTATGGTTGTAGAGAAGCATCACTTACGATGATACAACTTGCAGCATATAGAGATTTTGCAGATTACATCAAATACTTGAGAGGAGAGAAGCTTATATGAACGCAATCAATGATATCAACGAGCTCAATAAAATTGTTCGTACACAGTTGATTGCACAATCCGAGCTTCCTTCCGATCGAGTTCGTAACGCGCTCTCTACATACGGCGAAATGCTTGATAAATTACTTGTACGAGAAGAGTTTAACGGAATTTGCACATGTGACTCACTCATGTTGTTCGAACTTAGAACAAGAGAGAACGACGGTGATGTAAGCATGACAGAAGTTAATGAGTTTGTAACGTTCTACAAGTCATATACAATGTATGTGATTTTGTATGGCGATGACAGCGCAACAATTATGAACAAACTTATTGCTCGTTTAAGAACGCAAGCAGTGCGTCAGTTGTTGTATGAACAAGGCGTATATATCGAAGAAGTGCGAAATGACACGAGCATGAATGAGTTTAAGAACGATGTAATGTGGCATCGGCACGACGTTGAAATTCTAATCTCGTGCAAAATGAGTATCACGCAGGCGACACCTGACGAAGCATTCGAAAAGATTGAGCCTGTCGATATAATCAATAAAGGAGAACAAAACAATGAATGACATTGATGTAAGACGGTTTGTCGATATCAATATCAAGCAGCATGTGGAGACACAGATAAGTGGTACTCGCGACACGCTTGTGTTGTATACACATGAAGGCACGCTTGGTAAGATATCGGGCAATACTACCGACACTATTTCAGATAAAGAAATTCTTGCTTCATGGGCAGCGGCAAAAGCAGTTTATCCGACTGCAACATTTCCAGACACAAACGTATATCTGTCGATGTATTTTCAAAACTCAGGCGCAAGAGTTGTTGTTATCGAGGGCGTAGACTACACGGCTTTAACAGTCGACATGCTCAAGTCACTTGACAATAAGTTCATTCTTATCGGTCTTTGCTCGGCCAAAACGAATGTTGAGCTTGCATATAATGCGCTTAAAAAGCTTGCTACAGCAAGGGAGACCGACAAAGATATTTACGGTGTAAATGAGAAAATCATCTTTGCAAGAACTGCGACTGCGACAGACACTTCAACGGTTTCGAACTTCGCTTCGAAATACTCGAAAGCGTATGGCGCAGAGATGACAATGGCTGCGTATTTGAGCGGCATAGACGTTTATGGCGTTTCGACTGTGAACGATTATATGTACACTGCTGAGAGTATCGATGAAGAGGTCTTGACAGACACACTCTATGAAACGCTTACGCTCAACAACATGAACGTTGATACCTACTTTGCCGGAAATGTTCGTAATCTCGGTGGCAATCTTAAAAATGGAGCTGACTTAACGAACTCATACGTTCGTATTATTTTGCATCAGACACTCACAGAACGGTTGCTTGAATTGCTCGTTACAAAAATTAAGAATGTCGACGGCATAGGTAAAATTTACGCAACGATTTCGAAAGAGCTCGAAAATTACAGGGCTTGTGGCTATTTGAGCACAGACAAAGTTTGGACGGACAAAACAATGACGGTCACTGTCAATGGAAAACAGTACACAATCATTGAAGAGGGCACGCCCTTAACGAATGGGTATTACGTGCAAGTGTTGCCGATGAGTGCATTAACTGAGGCTGACCGCGCAGCTCGTAAAGCTCCTCCGATTTACGTTATCATTGCTGACCAGTATGGCATTCGCGCCATTACTGTAAACGGCGAAATCATATAAGGAGGTCGCAAAGATGAGATATTCACTTGCAAACTATATTCTTTCAATCGCATCGAACGACAACAAAATCAACACGCTCTTCAAGAATGTACAAATCGGCGGTGAAGGCGATGCGCTTTCATCGATAAACATTCAGACGAGCGATAAACTTTGGGAAACTGACTCGTTTGCAACTGGTGCTTGGGTGCATAATAAGAACCTGAGCCGCGTTGGAACATGCGAAGTTGCGATAAGCCAGTTAAGCGATGCGGTTGCAAAATTCAAAACGTTCGTTGCATACTTTTACAGTGAAAGCGCAGACGACAATATCGAGGGCGTGACACTTACACTTAGCGACTCCAACAACCACGTGATTGCGACTTGCGAAGACTGCTATCCCGTGCAAATTCCTGCTCAGGAGTTTAGCGCAAAAGCGGCAGAGCAAAGGTGGCAGTTTACGTGCGGTCGTATAACCTACGCGTAATCTGCTCTGCAGGTTCTCTTATTTATCTTGAACGGTCCCGAGTGTCGAAAGATATTCGGGATTCGTTTCTATTTACTTTTAAATAAACGAATTTACCAGATGAATTCTGATACACTTTATTCATTTATAAATAAATTTTATTAAACAACTTATAAAGTGTCCCAGAATTCATCTGGTGAACCCATTTCGAAATTCTGTGATTGGAAAGTAACCAAAATTAAATATGACAAAACCCGGAGCATCTCCGGGTTTCATTTTGTTATTTGAAGAGCTTTTTGATGAGAAAGTAAGCAATCATGCAAAAACCAACAACTGTTGTAATGATAAGCAGCCAAAACAGAAAGTATTTCATTCGTCCTCGTCCTCGTCGATAAACCGATAATCTCCGAATTTCGTATTCGCTGTGCAAGTTATCTTCCACGGGCTTTTCTGGCACCACTGACACGGGCTGTCCCCAACATACGGTGTTTTGAGGTATTTCGGGTTATTCGGACAGCCTTCGCAACCGCTCCAATTATCCGATTTCGTTGCCCAATCGGGAAGCGTGAAAGGGCGATAAACTAAATCGTTGTATGGGTAAGTCTTGTGGGGATTGGTTATCGTGCCGTATCTACCGTTTGTCGGTAGTGGGGCTTCGTCGACTTTGCCACTCACGCCTTTGTGTGGCAGGTTAGTTGAGCAACACGGGCAAATTACTTCGGAGTTACACACGTCTTCGTTTTCGTATGTAAACTCGCAACCGCAATACGGGCAAGTTATGTGAAATTCTTTTACGCCTGGTTTAATTATTTTTATTGCCATCTTCGTCCTCCTCTTCTTCAATGTAGCCTGTACTTGTCTCTTCATCGATATTCAAACTTGCATACGCAAGACAGGCCAGTGAGCAGCATCGAATAATTGTGCCACGTAGAATAAAAATCGGTCGACCTTTGACAATGCGCTTTCCACAACACCAACATGCTTCAGGTGTTTTCTTTTCCATGTTCAGTCCTCCTTAGGAAACATCTGGTTCCAGCAAGTGTTGCAAATGCCAGTCTTGATAAGCTCACGTTCTGCAGCATTTAGTTCAGGGAATAGTTGCTGAATTTTGCCGTGACCTGCTTTATAAAGCATGAGTTTACAGTCGTCAACTTCTAATTTGTTGACTTTATCACATATAGGACATTTTGCTTCGTAAATCATGTTACACCTCCTCGTTGCTATATCTATAAAAACAGTACCTGTAACCTGGCACTTCGACTTCGAATTTAACCCTTATTTTCGGCATTTTGTATCTCCTCTATCATATCAAGTATAATTTCTGCGGTGTCATCGTTGAGTTTAGATTTTTGAATTTTCTCCTTCAATTTTGTTAAAGCATCGATTTTTACCTGATTGATTTCGTCTTTTTTTAATTTATCAGTGCAGTTCACGTGGCTTCCACTATCTTTCACTTCCACAATAGTGTCAGATTTCAGAACACAAAGCGGGCGCACGCCTTCGGCACCGTAACACGCACCGTAATAGTCCAAACTACCGCCCGAACTGACAAAGCGAACAACGCACGAGTATTCCAGACTATCTGCCGTAATCGTCCAGTGGGACTTTCCACAGTTTGGAATGAGCTTTCTGTATCTGCGATATTCGTCGCAAGTGAGCAGCGAAACGACGTCCGTACACATTCCGTATTCAGTCAAACCGTCGTCGGTTATCAGGTCTCTGTCGAACGGTATTAAGTTATCTATTGGGATAAACTCCCCGATCCTCGCCGTAAGTTCTTTGCGAAGCGACGAAATTTCCCAGTTGTTTTTGTCATTTTCGTCAAAACGAGCATTAAACCATACATCTGCGGCAAGGCACAAACAACCACCGTGAGAGTTGTCAAGTTTTACAAATTCCAATCTTTCATCGTATTTGAAATACTGTCCTTGTTTGAGCGTTTCGAGTTTTATTGGTTTTTTCATATTTGCCTCCAATTATTATACTTTGTAGTCACGAATGCATATGGTCACTCCATCTTTGTTAAGCCATCTTATTGTATGAGTCGCATATGGTACTTCACCTTTGGTCATTTTGTAGTTGATATCGCTAAGGTCGTCCTTGAGTGCGTCTTGTGCATGAACTATCATTCGCATAGATAGTGAGTAAGCATTCATCTTATTGCAATCAGGAGTGATGCAAATAATTCGTTTTTGTAAGTCATGTCTTAGTTGTTTTATGTTCATATTAGTTCTCCTTGTCTTATTTTCAATATGCCAGGATTGACGTTGTTAATGATTGCTTTTACGTCTATCATGTTCTTATACCTCCTTGAAGATTGTCTCTTTCGTGCACATTTCGGCAGTCTTGTCTTCTCTTAAGCGAATGTAGACAGGATGTCGCAGACTTGTTTCGGTAACTTCTTGACACTTAACTTCGACAACCGAACCTTTAAGCTCGCTCCATCTGTCATGCCACATGTTGCGCTCAGCATCTGTGCCGCAATTGACTTGCGAGATATGTTTAATATTGCCCGTTATCGGATCGTAATAGCCAATTGAAAGAGCTCCAACAGTGTCTGAGTATTTGCCACGACCTTGTATATAATCGTATACAACAACATCTACTGTTTCGAACTTCTTACATTTGAGCGATGCTCCAACGTCTCGATATGTTTTTGTGAGAGACTTTACAACGATACCTTCAAAGCCTGCATCGATCGCATTTTGCATTGCCTGTTCCTGTTCAGTCGAGTTTTTGAAGAAGTGTGCATGCTCGATTGTATCAGGCTTGAGTTCGTCGTTCATGAACTGAACAAGATGCATATTTTCAAAATTGAATACACTCAACACAAGACTTGCATATTTAAGACGTTCGATGTAAGGTCTTTCCTCTAAGCAAACGCCATCATACCACAAGCAATCAAAGATTGCGAACTTCGGAGGCGTCGCTTCACATAGTATTGCTGCACGTTCGGGAAGCGAATGTAAAATTCCGACAATTGTCGACCAATCTTTCTGATAGCATTCACAGTCAAGTACTGTGTAACCGAGTTCTTGACCGAAATCTATTAGCTGATCGTAGATGTCGTGCCAAGCATTTTGCAACACTTGCAATCTGTCCTCATTTTGCATGAACTTGTTCGTCTTTTTTGAAATTCGTCTGGATGTGCAGTAAATGTTACGCCCATCGATATGTATGAGCATACGTTCACCATCATACTTTGGCTGAGCAATGACAGGTTCAAACGTATAAAGCTCGTTAAGCCACTTCTCTTTGTAGCCACTAATGTGGTCTGCATGATTTGGTCTGATTTGCTTTACTTCATTCATTTGTAAATTTCCTCCATTCTCGAGTATTGTTCGACCGTAATCTCTCCATCAGCTTCAAGTTGTGTGAGCCAATATTTAACGCCACAACGAACTGTCATTCCTGCGACTTTACCTTTGTAATCTTTGTCGCAAGACATACGACGAATTCGTGCAATGTCTATACACAAACATTTGTAAATCTTTGGGTCGAGCTCTTCTTTCGTCACAATCTTAGTCTTATTTTCAATATGCATTTTTTAACCTCCATCTTGTATATATTATATCATATATTTTCTCAAAAGTAAACTACTTTGATATACTTTTTGAAACTTTTTTAATTTATTTTACAATAAAAGGAAAAAGTAATCGAGAAGTTAATCTCGGTTACTTTCCAGATAAAGATTAGAAAAATGAATTTACACGTTTAATTCTAAGACATATTATGAGAAGTTTAATAGAAATATTTATCAAACACACAAAGTGTCTCAGAAGTCATCTGGTGAACTCAGAGTATCAAAAGTAAACAACGTTACCACGGAACATCATTGTCGTCCTCGGAGGGCTCAGAGTGTTTAGCAAATGTTGTCGTGTACGTATCGGGTGGTGTGAACTCAACATCGAGCTCAGCATCAAGCGTCGGGTCAACGCATTCGTCGACTTCGTTGATTGCAATCCACTTGAGCCATTTGCCGCATTGCTTGCAATATGCTCCGATATGCGGACCCTTTAAGCGAATGAGCGTTCCTGCATCAGGATGTAGCTTACAGCAAATCATACTCAGTTCTCCCAAAACTTAAGTCGACGATGTAAGCAATTCGCATACGACGTCATGATGTCGATTTGCGACATAAGCAACATTTGCTGCACAGTCGACAATTTCGAAAATTGCTCGCTTAACACAAACGTCTTGAGCTTGCCGAGACGTTCTTCGAGTTCTTTGAGTTCGTTTTCTACACGTTCTTTTGTAGTATTCATTTTGTGTCTCCTTTCGAATTGTTATACTCAACACGCAGACGTTCGACTAGGTCGATGACATCTGTAGCAGAGTCTGCGCACACGTATTCGGCGCCCATCTCAATGAAGCGTCTGGCCCACTTCTCCTGTGTTGCACGAGCTTGTCCACCAGGACGTTTCACCTCGATTTCGATGTGCTTGCCGAAAATAATGGCCCATAAATCAGGTAAGCCCATTTTGTATGCAAAGCCTCCTGCTTGACGACGTTCAACATAATTGTCAATGCCTGATGCTTTGAGCTTTTTGAAGTATCCGATAATCGCGTTTTGTATCTCTTTTTCAGGTGTCATTTCAATTCGCCTCGTATCGTCTCATCATAGAGCTCTTTGAAAATTCGAGCACGTTCTTGCATTTTAACAAGTTCATGCTCTTTCTCTTTGAGTATAACTTGATGTTTATCAAGCTCAGACTCAAGCTGAGCAATGCGAGTATTTAAAGTTTCGATTACGTTCATTTGCAATGGTTTTTTCGATGACTCTTCAACAACTTGCTGCTCAGGTTGTGTTTTTGTATCAATATCGAGTTGAATTGCAAGTGCCTTTTCGATTTTTTGCATGATACAATCGTCAACTTCACCGACATATGACGAAAGTCGAAAATGTGAAATGCTTTGAACTTGCTCACATAAAATTGTGCCGTGTACAGGCAAGCCTTCAACTTCAAGCAACACATGCGTTGGTAGAGGCTTCTTGTCTTTTGTCGTCAAAGGTACGACTGTAACAATTGGACTGAACTTATTACATGTTTCGTTTGACACAACAATGCAAGGTCTGCCACCTTGTTGTTCGTTTTCGACAGGATTGCCAAACGTCATGTAAAAAATCTCGCCTCTGTGTATTTCACGTTCGAATGTGCAAGTATTGTCGTTAGGAATAATATTCATATTAGTCCTCTTTGTCTTTAAGAATTTGTTTCGTTTCATCATCAAGTTTGATGATTTTGATGCATTTTGTGTCTGTGTCGACTATGACTTGCACGAAATCGTTATCTGCAATTTTAAGAAGTTGCAAGTAAAGTGCAGGAATATGCGTTCTGTTCTTTCGGTCGAGCTTTGTAATATCACTTAGCCACATCGTTAAAGTCCTCCTCTTTAAAAAGGCCCTGTTCAATAAGCTCCTCTTTTGTCCAGCCATTGCCCAAATAATACAAGATGTTTGATTTGATAATGGCTCGCTTTGTTGTGTCAGTCATTTTCATTTGATAACGAGTACCGTCTTTGATTGTGCAATTGAGACAGTCAAGTTCGTTAAGCAACGATGCTTTCAACTTTGCGTTGTCCATCACAGATAAAAAACGAACTCGCCATTCTTCATTTGCAGTTACGATGACGCCCCAGTCAATCTCTTGACCACAACACGGACAGAAATGCCACGAGTCGTCTGCCATCGTAAATGGGTACCCACATTTTGCGCATTTGTAGAGAATGTCATACCCTCCACAACCCATTGAGTATGCCTTCGGTTTTAGTTTCATAGTAATCTCCTCCTTGTATCGTGATGTCACAGAGTTAACTCTGTGACACTTTATGATACGTATAATATAAATAATATGGTCACTTAAACGTGTATCTCACGTATTCAACGATGTTATGTAGTTTAATCGGCTTTGTAGACGCAAAGCATCGACATTTGAAGAATGTCTCCGAATGGTCAAACGTCTCAATGACGTCTTTATCCGGAATGCGAACTTTCAGAACGAGCACGTCTGTGTTGCCGTGAATGCGAGCGAATTTCAAACAGTCTTCAGGCTTCTCGCAAAGATAAACAATATGTTCGACGTTTCTGCATTCAATGCCTTTGTCCAGTATTTCGATGAGATTACTAAACGGTGTAGCGTGATAAAATGTCTTCATGTGAATGAACCTCCTTATTTATCTTATATTCATTATATCACATTCTTTTTAAAAAGTAAACTACTTTTGAGTACTTTTTTTAACTTTCTTTCAAAAAATTTATACGATCGAGGTCGGCTTGGAATAAGTCTTCATTGTATTCGATCGATCCGTCTAACGCTTTTCTCATATTCGCGTCAAGCCAGTTTTGCTGATAGAAACAATAGTACAACACTCTGTCTGCTTTCTGTCCGAGTCTGTGTACACGTTTATGACCTTGAGCGTAATCTTTGAAGACAGGAGTTGAGAACAAAATACATTTGTTGTACTCTTGCCAGTTCAGACCCGTCGAACCCGAAGCGAAGTTTGCGACAATGATATTCTTTGTGTTCGTCAAACGAGTTGCAGCATCTTGCGATGCATATCTGTCATAGAACGTTAAGCTCTTAATTTCACCGCAATAAACGTCGATGTTGTAGCCAAGTCGCTCGCAAATGTCGAAAATCTCAATGAGCTCGGGTGTGTAATTGTAAAAGAGCAAATAGTTGTCTTCATTTTCGCTTAAGAATTTTTCGAGTGCGTTGAGTCGAGCTCTGTCATACCAAATTGCTTTACTTGCGTTTCCAATAAAACCTGTACTCAACTGTCGAGCTCTGAGCCAAGCTGTGCCAGATGTTTCTGCAAAGAAGTCGAGATTTGGATAGTCGATGTTTCTGAAAAATGGGTTCGAACATAAACTCTCAGTATTGTAGCGTTTCATGTCGATCGAATTAAGCTTGATTTTGTGAGTTTTCGCAAAGCTCAAAATGTCAATACCCTTTTTACGTTCTCGTGTGAACATGTCGAATGCATCTGACACAGGTTGTGAAATATTGACGAAAATTTTATCAGGTAAATCTGCAACATCTTCGCTTCGTATTGTGATTGCATACTTATGCACAAGTCTGAAAAGTGCATCGACGTTTTTATAACCAACAATCGGCTGCTGCCATTCGAGCAAGCCGGGAACCCGTCCACGAATACAAAAGTCATCGACGAATGTGCCTTTTGTTTCGGGGTAACCGAGCAGCTTAAGTTGTGAGTATAAGTCGATGTAACCTTTCGTGAACGGGGTTCCGGTACAAAGATAAAGATGAACGGAGTTTGCCCACGTCTCAAGTCTGCTCACGATTTGATTGATTGCTTTTGTCTGAGATGATTGCAAATTCTTGACTTTGTGCGACTCATCAATAATGACTGCAACATTCTGTTTTTTGCAAGACTTCAAGAATGTTACAACGTTATCATTTAACACTACACCTGCAGAGCGAGCAGAGCGTTTGCCATGCTTAAAAAGTCCCTCGTAGTTAATGATGAAGAGCTGCGGTAAGTGTTGCGTGAGTATAAATGCATCGAGCTCTGAGTGTTTGTTCAGAAAGTCGTAATTGAATGACGATTTCGATGCCCAATCAAGCCAAGACCCAGGTTCTGTCACAGGCTCAAGCGCTTTGCCGTTTATCGTTACGACCAACACTTTGCTACAACCGTTAACTTCGGCTAACGCCAAACTTGTTGGCGTTTTGCCGAGTCCACAATCAAGAAAGAGTCCAAAACTTTTACGTTGCTTGAATGTATCAACTATATTTCGCTGGAACGGATAAAGTTTTGCGTAAATGCTCATTATTTGTCTCCTTTCGGAACCCTCAAATGAGGGCTCCGACCAATGTGTCCGCGGTGAGTGAGTATTTACGAAGTTCGCATGCTCTATCAACCAGAGGTTCGGGAAGAGCGAACGTGCAGCCGTTTACCGTAAGGTTCATCGTTCCGATAATCTGGAAGCCGTCCTTAATGACGATTGTCTGTCCTTTGTATGTAAATTCAGTCTTACCATCGAGTATCGACTGCAAAAATCTGAGACTCTCAAACGGAAGAAGATTGATTTCGTCAAGCACAATTTTCTGACCGTTGACCATCGCCATTTGAAGAGCGGAAGGTCTGAAGTTCGGGTGTCCGTCCTCAAACTTGAAGTCCTCCATCAAATCCGAGGGAAGCATCGCCGAGTGGCAAACCATGCAGAGGTTACCGGTTTCCTCCATCGCCTTTGTCGTTTTGCCGGTGCCTTGCGAACCGTAATAGACTTTGAAGCGTTTGTTTACGTGCTTCGTGCAAATAAGCTGTGAGGTTTCGTTCATGATTTCCTCAAACTCTGCACTCTTCATTTTCTCGACTATCGAGCTCGCATATTGATGGTCGACTAAGTTGAAGTAATTCGTTATGTACTCCTTTGCCGCTGCCGCCCCAGTGTTGATGCAGTAGTTGCACAAGGTATTCACAAATCTGAAGTTCGGTTCAAACTGGAATTCCGAGAAGAATGCGATGAGCTTGGTCATTACGTTCTTGCTCTTTTCAAGCAACTCTTCCGTAAGCTCAACACTGTCGGAGTTTGTTGCCTCGACTTGTCTGATGATGCGCATCGAATTGTCAAACTGAAGTTCCTTCTGCATGTCCGAGTAGCGTTTGCTCCGGAATACACGAACGAGTTCCTTGAACTGACCGATTGCCACAGGATTGTTGATGATTTCCCAAGACCCGTTGTGAGTCGACCAGACCGTTCTGTCTTTCTGAATTTGAACTTTGAAATTTTTGATTTGCATAGTGGTGTTCTCCTTGTTTATCTTTATCTTGTATATATTATATCACATATTTTTTCGAAAGTAAACTACTTTTAAGTACTTTTTTAAAAGTTTTCAAAATTTTTTCGGCGACCTTTTTGAGGCCGCCGACAAATTATTTGAACAGGAAGCTCAGTGCAGCACAGACTTGGTCAATCAGCTCAGCCGCATACCTGCAAGTGTAGATACGTTTGATGCCTTTGCAGTAAGTTTCTGCGTATTTGCGGTTGTCGTCCTCGAGTATCATCACAGTGTTGGGCATGTTGAAGCGTTTGAATTGTTTGCCGCTACGACCTTCTGTAGAGTCACTCAAAGCATCTCCATCGAAAAGCACGATGTTGTAGTTCATCGATTGACGGTCCTGAACTTTCTTGATGATGCCTTCCGCATAAGCAGGAATGTCGTTGCCTCCATTACAATGAAGCTCTCTCTCGTTCTTTTTCTTGAGCTCGAACCTCCTGTTCATCGTAATCAAGTCGAACGTGAAATTCGGTTCTTGTTGTTCGAGTTTTTTGAGCGCGAACAGAAGTTGATTGACGATTGTCTCATTCGAGCAGAACGAACCGGAGTTGTCGATGAAAAGATTAAGCTTGATTTTCGAGAATTGTTTGACATTCCCTTGACGATTTTGCTGAACGAACCACTTGTAATCGTCTCTTATAACCGAGCGAGGGTCAAACACACCCGAGTAAGCGTTTATTGCAGTCGCATTTGATTTTGTCACCTTCTTGTTTGCATGAATGATGTTCGCCAGACGTTCCTGAACTCCCGGATTGACGTAGACTTGTGAGTTCTCAAAGAGTTTTTTCACCTCTTCGTCCGCCGCTCTTGTGATGTTTTCGAAAAGCTCTTGAAGTTCTTCGTCGGACATTTCATTGAGTTGTTCTTCAAGTTGTTTTTCGCGAAGCTCTTCCGGAGAAACTTCCGATTGACCAACACAGTTGAACTCTGTTTCATTCATCTCATCAGACTCCTCTGCATCATCGTCATCGCCTGCGTTCATGCTCATGCCTGTGTTGCCATTTTGCCGTTCCTCTTCGTCCGCCGCCTTCTCCTCCTCTTCGGCTTTTCTCCGTTTTTCAAGTTCATCCTTAAGGAAGTCCTCTTCAACTTCACGGTAGAGAGCAATGACTTCGTCTTTGTAGTAGTAATACGACCAGTAATTGGAGAACCTGTGAAGCTTGCAATATTTTTTAAGAAGTGCCGCGACTTTGATGAGGAAGCGGGGTTTGCCGAGATGGTATCTAACGAGTGAATACCAAACGGAAAACGGAGTGTCATGAGCAGGTTCGGTTTTTCCGTCCCAATCATTGACGAGCATGAGCAACTCTTTGAAGTTTACACCCTTGTAATAGTTCCGGCACATTGACTCAATTCTCTCATCTTCAAACACATTCACGATATTGTTCATGCTGAGCGATTTTGGAGTAATGAATGCATGGGAGATTTCGTGGTATGTAAGAGTTCTCGTGAGACGTTCGATGTTTTCGTCGTTGAGCTTGTGCTCAATCTTAGTCATCACGTTGTTGAGCATCGGGTATGAGATGTAAGCCTCATCATCCATCGGTACGTAATACGAACCGTTTTCATTCGTGAGTTTCAAAGGCACGTTACGTCCGATGTAATAGCCGACTGGCAATGTTTTGAGTATATTCTCAATTTCAATAAAGGTGGGAAGCATCTGTGTGGTCTCCTTAATATCTTTATCTTGTATATATTATATCACATATTTTTCTGAAAGTAAACTACTTTTGAGTACTTTTTGAAAAGTTTTTGAAAAACTTTTCGCCTGATATACGTAGTATATCAGGCGAAGGTGTATGTATACGCATGTGTACGCATGCGTACGTTACGTGATGCCTCCATAATACTTTAATGCGACACGCATGCACGCGACGAAACCGTCTTTTGTCGTTTGATAGCGAACGTTTTCGTCTTTTGACTTTGCAAACTTGAAGCTCTCAATATCGACTTTCGTAGAAACGCAATGCTTATCGACCAACACAGACTTGTTCGAAAACGCCAAGTTCAGTTGAGCGACACTCTTGTCGAAGTCTTCAATCTCATATCGTTCGACAGTCACAGACTTCTGATACATGCCTGAGAGCGCAGGTGTTGCAGAACAATCGATAAACACGCTCTTTTTAGGGGCGAATGCTTTGAGTTGATTGAGTCCTTCTTCAAGCGATGCCTTGAACATAATCTCTCGAGAAACGATGAGCTTTGTCTTTTCTGCGTACTTGACTTTGATTTCGTG
>ERZ857629.1414-NODE-1414-length-26543-cov-4.482520_pt1 | contig 26543 bp, 23 predicted proteins | sample MGYA00519700_ERZ857629 | MGnify/ENA primary metagenome ERZ857629 (study PRJEB31778, sample SAMEA3449351) | human gut metagenome | biome: human gut; feature: human-associated habitat; material: faeces | place: United Kingdom | collected 2010/2012 ...
ATTATGGAGAAAAAAGCTACTGAATCACAGATACCAGATATTTAAACGCTTACTGATGATCTTTGGCTCGACTGTCTTGGACATTCTTCATCCTCCACAAATTCCGAATTGCATCGTTTACTGTTGGATTGCAACGAAACCAAGCAGACAATTATTATTCGCACGGCGAAGGAGTTAAAAGCCACTATTGTCATCCTTGGAATTTAACCATCCATCCGTATTAAAATCACAAAAATAAAAAAGCCCGCATAAGCTGCAGACGCACCCTCGAATAATCTTGGGTGCTGTCTGTGGTTTATGCGAGTCATAATTGTTTTAGTCTGATGGAATAACAGAAAGTTTTCTTGACTTCAATAGCAGAAGACAAAGACCAATATTAACATACATTGCATAAAAGACATATTGCGCAATATGTCTCGCATAATATGCCGACCTCTTACACTTTATTCATGTATAGTGTAAATAATTCTACCGCCTGTGAAATTTCTGATTCATGGGCTAGATAATCCGCTTCATCAAGTAGCTTGTTCTTTTTCTGCAAAGTGATAACATTCGCATTCTTTGCAGAATCTCCGATATCGTCTTTGTATGCTTCAAAATCTATCGTTGCAAGTATAATTTGAGGTAGTGTAGATATTTCTGTAATCATCGACAAGATTTCCTTGCTGCTCTCTTGACTAGCTTCTTTTCCTCTTGGAGAATCTACAACAAAAGGAAATCTTATCGTTTGGGTTTTGAAATAATCCATCGTTTGGAACAGACCTACAAACTGTGCAAGGATTATCTTATTCTCCAATGTTCCCTGTGCTTTAATTGGCGTTAACAGCTTGATCGTTCCGTCATAAGCCGGATTCCATGCTTTTAGCTTCATAATGTTAAGTCGCGTGAACTCAACATATTTTTCTTCAACCTCATCTTTATTGGAGAGAGTCCTTAATTCTTTCTTTATCTCCTTCAACTCAGATTGAATATCGATTTGTCTGCCTTCGTTCGTTTTTAATTGAGAACAAAATCGATCGAGCGTATCTCTCATGCCGCGCTGACGGACATACACATTGAAGCTCTCGGATTTTTCTTCAAATGTAGTCTCCAGCTTTTTCAAGTCGGACATAAGAGCTACGTATTCTTCTTTTTCACTTTGTAATTTTTCGCAAATAGAAGCAACTGCCTGTGAAACATACTGCATTACGTAATCTTCACTTACGTTCATGTAGGTTGCATGGACTCTGTTATATATTTCATCATCATACAAATATCCGCACCGTGGACAAGTATGCGCTACTTCATGTACAGATTCACCTGTTGCACCAGCAATTTTACGATATTCGGATATGATTTCTAATTGCTGCTCATGCTGTTCCAACGAAACTTGAAGTTCCTGAATGGCATTTCTTTTAGTGCCAATCTTATTTACAAGATTTTTAATTTTTGCTTTTATAGGTCTAATGTTTTCATCAAATTGAGCAACGTCATCTGCCGGAACGATGCCTTGAACTTCCTCCGAGATGGATTCAACGATTTCCGACAATCTCAACGCATCCTTTTTCAAAGAAGCTATTTCATCTTGCAAATGGTCTCGTTGAGCCATTAGCTCAACAGAGTGCTTTGTATAGATATTCAAGTGATAATAGAGTGATTTGATTCTGTCAGGCTTCTTATACTGCTCCTGATTTTGGAAACTTCCGTACAGAGTGCTCCAGCCATCATCTTGATCGATATAATATGGTAGAAACGTAAATGCAGGTGGAGCTAACGTGATTTTTCCAGTGTCCTTACTATCCAAATAAATACCGAAGTCAAAAATCTGCTCGAGTAAAGGTGATAGCTCGTCCATGACTTTATTGGTTATCAGTAGAAGTTCATTTTTCTTAAAAACAGCATAGTTTTTTACGTGCCTAATGATCCTGTACCTAACATCATCGACCTTAAAATTCAAAATGTACAGCTTACTGTTTATATCCCACACGCTATCATACTTTACATTTGCGCCAAATGTGTGATACAGTGATTTCAATAATGATGATTTTCCAACGTGATTGTCTGTGCTTGTAACAACATTTAATCCTTTTTCAAATCTTTGAAAGCGAGCATTTTTATTTACAATATCGGCTATCAATACACTTTCAAAATACATTTCACGCATTGTCTCGCCTCCAATGGTTTATCATAACACTCGTAACAACAACCAGCATATACAGCTCCGAATATATTGGAGGAACATTCCCGATTCCACAACGAACTCGTTTCGCATAATCAACTATATTTTCACCATCTTGGAGTGGATTTGCTAGAATAAAGGCATCTGTCTTCTGAAATAAAGTCCTCTGTATGCTATTTTTCCTCTGGTCATCAGTAACCACCTGAAGATACGCCAAAGATAATTCATGTGCTTCAGAATCTTGATAACCAGACCATTGTTCTACTTCGTCAAATGTCGGTATGCTTACCATCATGGCACTATTTATTATTCTTGTAATGTCATTTTTGGAAACGCCTTTATTTTTTCGCACTGTTTCATAGCCAGAATCTTTGCTTAACCCCTCATATCGTTGTTTCTGAGAAAGAAGCTCAACCAATGTATTAAATATTGTCTTCGCAGTATCCAAGCTAATATGTGGATAGACTTTATACAGAAGTGCATTCAAATTCTGCTCTGCTATATTCCGATGCTCTGCAATCGTAAGGGTCGTTCGCATATGCACAAACCTTGACAGATCCACATTATCTGCTGATATAGACAAAGCTTCACCAATGTCTTCTTTGATTTTTCGCTGCATTGCAAAACCAATCTCGGCAAATGGAGTTTTTTCACGGCTTAAAATTTGTTCCTTTATGCCATCTTTCTGTGACGCAGACACTTTTAGCACACACGGTGTAACCAATCCTAACTCTTTTACGTGCCAAGTTTCATTTTTCAAATGCAAGTATAATTTGGGAAGCCATTCCTTACGAACAACAGTATCGATTGTAATTAAATCCTCTTTGCTCTTCAGTTGATAATAGCTGACAACTGTTGGCGAATCTTCTTTGTCAAAGATTGATATGTCATCGTAATGGTCTAAAACCAGTAGATAGTCAAGCTCTTTGTGCATTTCAACAGCCATGTGAATGGCCTGACTGACCTGCATTTCCAATCGGTTATACGCAAGACTTCCAGAACTAGTATCCTCAATGATTTCTTTGGGTCTACTCTTTCTCTTTTCCACTGCATCCACTTCCCGACCTGTTTATAAACTCACAATACGATTTCATTAGTGCTATCACGCCGTCATCATCTGATACTAGTGCGTAGCCACTGCATCAATAAATTCACGCTGTTTTGGTGTTGCATGATAGTAATCGGTTTTAACGCGTTTGCATACGCCAAATAAAACATTTAAATATTCCATCGTATCGTTGCTCATTTCAAGTTGTACTGTCAAATTCGAGTTAGACTTGCTGTGAATCACTTTTTCTTTACCATGCAGCGTTTCTTAAAGAACGAAATCCCATAGCAAAGAATCTGGTCGTAGTCATCCTCATATTCCTTTGCATACATCCGATCATCAATTTGCTGCAAAGCTATATCACATTCGCTCTCCAGATTTTCCAAAACCTTCGTGAACTTTGCTTCAAAGATCGCTACGCGGGCATTGATGGAATCGTAAACGACCACATCACTTCGGCCTTCTCCATGCTCCTTATTGGAATCCACCATATATCCGGCACCTGTAAAGATGCCCGCAAGAAAAGCATGATAGAAGTCTTCCCGATAGTCATGGTAGCTGATGGTGCACCGGAGCAGAGCATTCATCTCTCTTGTAATGCCTTCACTGTCACCATTCCAGACTGCATCAAACAGGGCATTCCGATTCCACTTCTTCGCACTGTCATCGAACCATTTGATGACCGTCGTTTCAAAAATCTCCTTGATTTCTGCATTCGGAATCATCAAGGCAGCCATGCCATCCGGCAATTCGCCTTTATAGTCGTCTTCACGAGCTTTGGTCAAGTATCCTGTCAGGTACAGCGTACTCCAAAGGTTATCTTCCGAGGAATGCAGGTAGTCATAGGTCAGGTTTTCATCCACACGCTGAACAATGCAGCCACCGGCCATCAGCGTTTCCAGTTTATTTGTAATCGTGGTGCCTGCATAGTCAAGAAAAGAACGGATGATAGCATTGTCACTGGTGTTCCTCCAGTAGCTGACAGGCTTTGCTTTCGGATTGCGCTGCAGCTCCAACATGTAATTCATGACGTCCCATGGGCAGTAAACATCAAAATCACCGAAATGATAGCCATCATACCATTTCCTGATATTGTCCGCCTGCTCTGTCAGGTCGGCATCTTTTAGCAGCTGGTCAACCTCACTCTGCACAAAGCCGAAATATTCGTTCAGTCGAGAGTTTGTAATGGTGTCCGACACAAAATTGTTGGTTCCCGTAAAGATGCTCTCTTTCGCAATCTTTAAGCAACCTGTAACAACTGCAAACTGAAGTGCTTGATTGTCTTTTAGAGCCTGCAATATGCCCTTCATGACATCCAGCATTTCCGCATAATAACCGTTGTTGTTTGCTTTTGCTACCGGGACATCATACTCATCGATCAGAAGAATTACCGGCTTTTCGTAATATTGCAGCAGCATCCTTGTAAGCAGCATCAGGCTTCCCTTCGTATCCTTCAGGGAAGCATTTCCCCATACAAGCTGTTTCGCAATCTCCTTATCGCTGTCATTTATTTTGTCGCTGTCCAGCAAATACAGATGCTTTTTATACAATTCCGAAATGACCCATGTGAGCATATCGTATGCCCCGGTAAAATTCAGACCATCTACCTGTCGGAATGATACAAAGATTGTAGGATACCGGTTCATCCACTCATCACATAATGCCTGATGCTCTGCAATTTCCAGCCCATCAAACAATTCTTTGCTGTCTTTACGAATGTCAAAGAAGCTTTCCAACATACTCATGCCAAGCGTCTTACCGAAACGCCGTGGGCGAGTGATCAGCGTCACTTCTGCTTTTTCCTTTAAAATTTCTGTAATCAATCCGGATTTGTCAATATAGTAAAACCCACCATTCCGTATTTTTTCAAAGTCCGAAATGCCAACCGGGATGTTCAATTTTTTCATCTCTGCTGCTCCTTTCGCGTAGCCATGCGCAGACTATCAGTTCACAAGCCAGGAATACAAAGAGTTCCTCAAGGAGAACCATGTACGCCAGAACATGGATGGCAAGAGCCGTTGGGCTGACAATATCAAGATCGAGCGTTGGTTTCGGTCCTTCAAGTATGAGGAAGCCTACCTGACGGAGTGGCATAACATCAAGGAAGCCAGAGATGCAGCATGATCACCAGTAACACGGGAGTTATCCACTCTCCCATAATCATGGATATCAGTTCATTATAAAAATCTTATATTTTTGTCTTGAAAACTGACCCATTATACTTCTGACATAATCATACTGTGATTGAGTCTCCTGTACTTCTTTCAAAATATCATTCCAACCGCCTATAATTGAACTCCCCAACACGTTTGATGATATATCTCAATAATAGTATAGCGATTTGGGCGGCTTTTAGGAATGCATTTTGACAAATTCAACATTTTTCCAGAAGGTAGGTAAGGTACTGGTAGACATTCACTCCATTCGCCGTACCACTTCTACCATTGTTCGCTCTGGTCCCCCCTCAATCCAAACCATACTCTTTTTTCAGTTGAGCAAGATAGGCCACATCTCCATTTTCTCTAGATTCCGTCAGATACTCGTGCTGTCTGTTGTACTCAACTTTCTCAAGGAGTGTGCCAAAAGATTCTGTTCCTTTGCCATCGAGCTGCCAGCGTTTTGCCTTACCTGTCAGCGCTGCTCTTTTCATTACATCTGCAGAGCCTATCTCCAGCAGTTTTTCAGCCTGCTGATGAGATATGTTTCCACTCTCAAACAAACGCAGTATAACTGCCTTATAGGGCATTGCAAACATATCCATCAGCATCAGAGCAGAATCCACCGCAGCCAAATCTTTATCAAGCCCATACAGCAGAATCTGTTCATGGAGAAGTTGATCCGGCATCAGAAGCAGCCCCGCAAAGGCATTTGCTTCCAAATCCTCCTGTGTTCTTCCTGTTTCATCACCTGTTGCCGAATCCAGCATAGAACCATTTTTTATATAGCTCTGGTCTGCATTTTCCACATAGCAGTAGATATGATACAGTTCATGCGCCGCAGCAAAAAACTGCTTACAAAACGGAAGTGCTGTATTTACGCACACAAAAATCGTATTCTGCTTCAGGAAAGTCAACACCCACAATTCGTCATCATGGATTGGATAACGAAGCAGTTCCAGCGCGATTTCTTTCTTTCTGGCATAGTTCTGTATAACAGCAAAGATATTATCCTTGATAATGGAATTGCCGACATACTCTGCCAAAAACTGTCTGACGATGGATTGGATCTCATCAAATTTCTTGTTTTGGCTTACAAAGAGGCTATCTTCCAGAACATTCTTCATCACTTATCCTCCCAGGGCTGCTCCATCTTTTTACCATTCTCGCACACCCTGGTATGGAACAGAATCATGTCGGACAGTTCATCCGCAAGCCGGATTCCTTTTCTTGCTTCCTCAGTTTTAACACGTCCCATAAACGCATGAATCACATTCGTGTCCATCGGCTTTTCCGGCATCTTCATCAGAGAATCCATCGATACATGGAGATATTCAGAAATCTTATGAAGTTCAATCGCGTTGATTGCTCTGGCACCATTCATGATTTTGCTCATTGTCTGCCTGGAGACTCCGATTCCTTCGGCCAGATCAACTTGCTTTTTGTTTTCTTTTTTCAGCTCAGCCTGAATATTGTTTGCAATTATCATATTTACATCCAGCACATAATCACCTCCTATTCTTTTACTTACACTATACGCTCTTCCGCAAAGGGCATCAATTATTTGGAAACTATTTTTATTCTTCGTATTGCTTTGTTTCTATTTCAGTTACACAGCAAGAGTGGCGGTCCCTTTATGGAACCGCCACTCTGCACTATATCGGATTTTTTATTCTTCTGTTCAGAAACGAGAGTTAATTATCGAGGAAGTTTACAATTCTATATTGAGATAATCCTTCAAATGTCTCCAGAAAAAACTCGTCTGGTTTCATAGTTTTCATCCTAAAAAGAAATCTCCTCAATAGGGTCAGTAAACGAACAAATTTTAGCCATGCCTTTGGTAAAATAAAGAACGGCAAAGATACCGTCATCCAAGGAATATAAATTTTTAAGAGAAGGGCATGCTTCTAACATAGCAGCCTTCGCTTCTCGTGAATCATCTGCCACCAATTCTCCATTAAAACGAATCCATTTCCCACCTGCCATACCAGAAATTTCCACCTTAGGATTTTCCAAAATCTGCTTATAGACATCCTTAGTATTATTTGTTGCAATATACAGTTTCCCATTAATTATTGCCTGTGCACCAAACGGTCGAACCCTTGGCTGGCCATGATCATCAGTTGCAATATACCAAGTTCCTGCATCCTGTAAAAACTTTAAAATCTGTTCCATAACATTCTCCTTTCATTTCACATATTAATAATTCCATGCAAATAACATCTCATACCCGATACTTACTTGGCGATTCCTCCGTAATTCCGTCCGGTTCTCCCCATTTGCCTACAGCCGCGAAGCAATAATTCTCGGGGCCGCCATTTTTATTCAGGCCAAAAGATCTTCCTACGTCATGCAATCTTGCTGCGTTCATTAAAATCAACATATTATTACCTGTCACGCCTCGAAATGTCATGTTACTTTCCAAGAATGAACAAAGATAGATGTTTTTGCTAATTTTAATATATTGGCATCGTTCATCATAAGGATGCTCTCTCATAGCTATAGCGAATTCAGAATTATCATTTTCAGTTGGAAACGGAAGACGAATATAGTTTGCATCAAAATATACATGTTGAATTACAGGGAAACCTCCAGACGTATATCTCCAAGCAATTCTCTTACCTACCAACTCGCTTGTATATCCATGTCTCTTAAACGGGAGATCCTTTCCATCTTCTTTTATGGCACCAAACACAATACTATTTGAGACGAGGTCTGGGAATCTCTTATTAAAGCCTTGTTCCGCAATAACAACAGTAACCAAATCTTGAGGGAGATCTAATACCAATGTTACTCCCCTTCTTGGAATGGCATCTGTCACCTCCAGATTCACCATATAGATATCCTCATCCGCTTTTAAACAATCGTAGCGTTCCATAGAAGGCGTTCCACTCTTTGGAGACCAAATTAAAGTCTCTCCCGTCATAAACGACAGAAGTCCCTCTGTTCCATCATCCATAATTAAATAGAAACTCTTACCCGCAAGCTCATATACGAACGGAGGACGATACTGTGAAATCCCTCCTTCGAACTCCACAGGAGGAAATTTATCTTCTTTCTTCTCCGGAATTGCTGCGATCTGCGAATCTTTGTTGGAAACAGCCGTGAAACGCTTTCTGATATGCGATCCATTCTCGATCTCATCCACCAGCGCCACTGCATAGTCAGCATAGCTAATGTAGCTCTCACCTTCATCATTCAGAATTACTTCATCTCCACCAAGACGATAAGTGCCTGTCCTTTTCCCCTGTGGATCAAACGTACCAGCCGGGCTAAAATATGTCCACTGGATAGAAGTGGTCTGCAATGCTTTATATGCTTCAAACATATTCTCTGGTACTGCTTTCCATTCATCCGGAATACTTTCCAAAACACGATGCTTGTGTGTTGAATCAGTAAATAAGCTTGCGGCACCACCTACCACAATCAGTCTTACATGACTAAGCTCTTTCATTGCATTTGTAATCGTCATCAAAGATGTCTGATGCTGATATTCCACGCCCTTTCCGAAAGGTGTTCCAAAAGCATCTACAACAACATCGAAATCGCTCAGATCTTCTGGTGTCAATGAGAAGACATCCTTTTCCAGAACTTTTAATTCCGCATTTGAAACTTTTGCTGCATTTCGAACAATTGCAGTTACGTCATGTCCTCTGTTGAGTGCTTCTTCTGCAATCATACTTCCTTGTTTTCCCGTGGCTCCAATTACAGCGATTTTCATAAGTTAAGCCTCCAATATTTAAATATTCAAAATATCTTCATATGCAATCCGTTCATTAATCCATTTACCATATGCACTGACCATATATCCTTCGGGATTACCTTGCGGATTGTTTCCAAAGAAAACTCCACAGTCTATAAGTCTATCCGTATTAATTACAAAGAAGGCTTGTGTTCCACTCCCCTGATTCTCTTCTACAAAAGTAAATACATAAAGATTTCGTCGAATTTTTATGTAAGCGCATGGCTCGACAATTGGTTTCATATCATCAAGCGGAAGGCCTTGCTGAATTCGTGCATCCTGCATTTTCTTTTGCATTTCTGAGTTCATCGCCCAACAGTAGGTTGAAGGAGATAAATAAACATGCATAATTTCAAAATCTGGATTATAAGACCATTCAATTTTTTTTCCAACCAAGTCATCTGTATAACTATGTCTCGCTTCCGGTAAAGGGTGATCCCCATCCTTAATTACCCCAAATTTTATTTCTCGCGATACCAAGCCCGGATAAGAAGAAGTCAAACCTTGTTTCATAAATGTTCCGGTTACAAGGTGATTATCCATATCAATAACCAATATCATCCCACTCCTTGGATGTTCATTTCTTCTATCAACAAAAATTAAATATACAGTGTCTTCGGCTTTCATTGTATGACACGTTTCCATTACAAAATCACCAGCATTTTCCGAAAAAAGAATCGTGTCTCTTGACGGAAAAGACACCATCAATTTCGAGCTATCATCAAAGAGAATATTTAAACACGTCCCTTCTAATTCTCTGGAATAAGGCACTCTGTATTGTGACAATCCCTCAAACTCTGATGTATACATCATCTCTTCCACAGTTGCTGTACTTTCACTTTCTCTTGGCATTTTCATACCTCCCTTTTTGTGAAATCTTTTAAAAGACTTAGTAGCTCGCATTATAAGTCTTCTATATCTCAATGCATTTTTCTTTATTTTCAATGCGGTTGGATTCTTCCAACCGCATTGGCTCCCAAATAGTTTTCGTAACAATAGCTTACTATTCATACACATACTGCACAGAAACTTCGTACTCAAGTTCCAGTGAAGGTTTTGGCCTGGTTAATCCATTCCTCCATAACTTTCTCTAGCCCCGCATCATTAAGCTTCTTAACAAATTCCTGATATTTTTCCTCTGTCTGATCTCCATATACTCCAAGATCAAAGGAATACTGATATTCAGAAACAATAGAATTAATAACAGCTATCTCAGCTGAATACTTTGTGTCATCTGTAGAGAATCCATCAAATATCCACATATCGTCTGGCATTAGTTTTTCGTTAAAAGAAGCTTCTACAGAAGCAATTCTAGGATCTACCGCCTCTTCTCTATAATATGTTCCCTCTCTTAGTCCCCATGCCCAACCACTATACTCATAATCTTCATATTCTGGACCATTACTTCTGGTTCCATCATCATTAGCAATATAATGCCTTCCTTCTATACCACCTTGGCAAAGTTCATTAATTTCTTTATCACATTTTAAAATATCAAGAACAAGGGCAGCTCTTTCCGGATCCTGGCTGAAACTGGAAATTGCCATCATATCACCGCTGTAATCAGAAAGTCGCGTATAGCTTCCATCTGGAATTATATCGACAAATTCACACTCGCCGCCCAGTGCCTCTGCAGCACGCAAGTATGTACCAACTTCCTGCAGTCTTGCCGCCAAAGAATAACTTCTGCCTTCTGAGAACTGATCAAACGTATGTGTTGTAGAAGAAATAGCGCTAGTTGGCCATACTCCTCTTTTTGCCCATTCTGCCATTTTCTCTATATACCAATGATATGCATCAGTTGTATATAAAAACTGTAAATTGTCTGCATCTGGTTCATCATCTGCGCACCATACCAGATTATTGTACACAGTGTAGACATTCTGCTCCGGCATCATAAATTCTCCCACCATTGGCAAAGACGGAAATGCATACATGCCATATCCTTCCTTATCATTAGCCGCGACTTCAAAAAGAAAATTTTCATATGAATCAAAATCGGTAACCTCTGGAATGCCATATTTTTCGCGAATGTCTTTGCGAATTAACACCGCACCATAGCTCTGGTTTTGTGTATAATTTCTGGGTACAGCATATATTTGATCTCCAACTTTCGCTTGTTTCCAAGCCGCTTCCGACTCCATCTTGGCAGACATCGGCATATATGTATTAATAAAATCAGGAGTCAGTTCAACAAAAGCTCCTTTCTTAGCATTCTCTGCATATCCATTCCATCCAGATGCATACACCAGATCAATAGAATCTCCCCCAGTCAACAAAAGTGGATATTTTGTCGGCCAATCTGCTAACGCAATAAAACTAAGTTCAATTTTTGTATTGACCAACTTCATCAGTCTCGCATTGATAAGATCAAGTACTTCAGACATATCAGTGGGATCCGTACCGAATACGTGAACATACATTGTCATTTCTTTCGATGTATCAACAATTCCAGCCCACGGATTTTCCCCATCTATCGCAGAATTGTCTGATATTGTCACATCTGCCTCGGTCGCTGTCGTCTGTTCATCGGAAGATGATACTGATTTAGAAGCGCCGCCACATGCTACAAGTGATAATGCCATCACCATTGCAGTAATTAATGCAATTATCCTATTACTATTCATTTTCTTCCTCCATTTCTTTTTACTATATTTACGCCCTTTTCGGCGTTTTTAACGTGCAAAATCATCCTTTCACGCCACCAATTGTTAACCCTTTTACAAAATAGCGCTGAACAAATGGATACAAAAAAATAATTGGTCCGGTTGCGATAACTGTCATAGCCATTTTCATTGTTTCCTGTGGTAGAGAAACGCTACTCATATCTATCGTTCCTCCATTCGACGCGATAATCTTAAGTGCCTGAATACTACTGATAATTTCATTCAAGAAATATTGCAGGTTGTACATAGTTTCTTTGCTCTCGTACAGCATACAAAAATACCAGTCATTCCAGTATGCAAGTGCCGAAAAGAGACTGATCGTAGCAATCAGTGGTTTGCTCAGCGGAAGCATAATTTTCAAATAAATATAGAAGTCATTTGCTCCATCTATCTTTGCTGCTTCTGTCAGCGAAAAGCTAATTCCTTTCATAAATCCTTTGGATATAATTACATTCCAGACAGAAAATAATAACGGAAGAATCATCCCCCAAAAAGTGTTTTTAAAATGAAAAACCTGTGTATTTAAAAGATATGTCGGAACCAGTCCTCCGTTAAATAACGTAGTAAAGAAAAAAAAGAATGATATTCCATTTCTCCACCTAAAGTCCTGCCGTTGTAATACGTATCCTGTCATTGACGCAAGCAGTACCGAAAAAAAAGTTCCTATTACAGTGGTTAAAATCGTGTTCCGATATGCTAGTAATATTTTGTTCGGATCGCGAAAGACCAACTCATATGCATCTGTCGAGAAATCTTTTAACAATAATCCATAACCTTTGGTAATGAGTGACGTTTCGGATCTAAATGAAGATATGATGATCACATAAAACGGCAGTACGCAAATAAATGCAAAAAGGCAGATTAGCACTATGGCCAGAACATTTAAGATTATTTCATCTTTTTTCTTGATAGTTGATCTGCATGCATTTCGTTCATTATTCATAGCTAATCTCCTTTAGAATAATGTGTAATCTGGATCAATCTTCTTGATAATTGAATTGACGCCAACGATAGTAACAAAACAAAGTACAGATTGATAAAAACCAGCCGCGGCAGACATTCCAACATCATTATTTGCCATCATTGCCCGGTAGATAAACAAATCTAACACATCTGCTACTTCTAACAACATTCCATTGTTTCCTACGGTCTGATAAAATAATCCGAAATCACCACGGAACACTCGTCCAAGTGCTAACAGAAACATTGTTACCATTGTTGGAAAGAGTGACGGCAAGGTAATATACCATATCCGTTGCCATACATTAGCTCCATCGACTTCGGCGGCTTCAAAAACCTCTTGATCTAGTCCTGTAATGGCGGCAAGATAAACGACTGTACCATAACCAGTGTTTTTAAAAAGATTAAGAAACACCAAAAGGAAAGGCCATACTCTCGGTGTAGAATTTATATTTACTTTTGTAAAACCAAGCGATTCTATCAAATTAGATACAATTCCTGTTTCATAGCTAAAAAAAGCCTGTAGCATGGCAGCTACTACAACCCAAGAAATGAAATAAGGAAGGAACATTATACTTTGAGCCACTTTTTTAAATGTCCTGTTTTTTATTTCATTAAGAAGAATCGCAAAGCCAACCTCAAACAACATTCCAAACGCAATAAATGCGAGATTGTATAATAAGGTATTCCTTGTCAGAGGCCAAAGCTTATTGGAAATCATAAGGAACTTAAAATTATCCAACCCATTCCATGGACTCCCGTAAATTCCATCACGATAGTTAAATTTTTTAAAAGCAACAACTATGCCAGTCATCGGCAAGTACGAAAAGAGAAGCGTATAAATAACACCTGGTAGCAACATCATCAATAGATATCTATATCGACGTACATCTTTCCAAAATAAGCTGATAGACCTTTTTTCCTTCTGCGACATTCCGCTGCTTGCTTTCATAAGAGATCCTTCCTTTCGTATCCATTAGCAGATTGGATTTCCTTATATGTAAATTATAAGAATAGGTAATCGGAACATATCTCCAATTATCATTGATTATCTTCAATTTTCTACGATGCACCTTTTTCAAGGACAACAACTGTTGGAATCTAACAAAACGGTCGCCCATCGAACGAAGACAGATATGTTAACCCTACGTTTCCATTACGATGGGCTTCCTTTGCTCACTTCTTTGACAAAGTAAAAAACACACATACAATACTTTTCCAAAGTAACAAGTCTATTATGAGTCATTGTTAGAATCGGATGAAATCGGCCAATTAAGCCCCTTTATCTACCTGCATGGACGCCAGATGCTCAGGTCAAGGACACTATTGAATAACATATCGAACAGCTGTTACTTTTGATTCAACGCGCTACTGTTGTCCACCAAGTGTCTTAAAACAAAAAAACAGCAATAAAAAGCTGTGGGCAAAAGCTTGCCGATTATGAATGACTAGTCCATACTGGACAATATAGATCGTATGTCATGTTGAAAGGAATCGTTCCCTTTCCAAATGCCATAGGCAAGCAGGGTATGCTTCGTCCGGCCCATCAGAGACACAGAGGGATCTCAAATGAAACTGTTAATTGTAGACGATGAGATTACTACCATCATGAGAATACGCCGTCAGATCCCATGGAATAATCTTCCAATTGACGAAATTCAGACTGCAGAAGACGGCATAGATGCTCTTAATAAATGTAAAACGTTTTCTCCAGACATTCTTTTATCGGATATTCGTATGCCCAGAATGAATGGAGTTTGTCTTGCTCAAACTTTACGCAAGTCGTTTCCGCTTTTACAAATTATCTTCTTAAGCGGATATACAGATAAAGAATATTTCAAAAGCGCCATCCGTCTGAATGTAATTAGTTATGTCGAAAAACCAATTGATATGAAGGAGTGTTTCCATGCACTAAAACAGGCATGTGAACTCACAAAATTGGAAAATGTGCGTAACACAGAATTGCAAGAATTATCAGATCAAGCCACACAACAAAGGTTAGAGCAGATCGCCATTATGTTGTCTTCAGCTGCATTTGATAAAGATCAAGTAGCTTCTCTTATACAGGCATGCCGCGCCAACATTCTCTCAGTTTCTTTTTGTGTGGCTCTTAAAATTGATTTTCATAGTTCAGATCAAAAAAGCACAGAATCTTTGCTGCAGTACAAGCACGCAATTAACCATATGGTTATGTCTATGGGGGAAACTATCTGTACTGCCGTGAAGCATGATTATATAGTTGCTTTTTTATTTTATAACTGCGGAAATGACAGAACATTTTTGCAACGATTCTGTGAGCAACTCTATATTGTACTAACTGAAAAAAGTCTGCTTTTTTCAATTGCAGTAGGGCGTGTAACTACGGAATGGTCCTCGTTGCCAAAGTCTTATCAAGATGCTGTTATTGCCTCTCTGGCCGTTTTTTATCATGAAAATGGTTACATATCATACTACTATGACATGCGAAAATCCTATTCATTTGACAAAATCAGCGGAAATTCTTTTATAGAGGGGATCAAGACAATGGGAAAGGAACAATTCCTCTTTCACATTCAATCCCTGTTTAGCGAGATTAGAACAAGTGAAGCCACTCTTCCAGTTGTAGTGAAACATTTTATGCAAGATATGGCGACAGAACTTTACAAACTTGGTAATACAGAAGGGGTTTCGATTTGGCCTAATTATAATTCTATACACGATGTTTCAGATTTCATATCCGCATGCGAATATATGAAAGATATTGAATTATTTTTAATCAATGGCGTGTACGCATACTATAAAGGTCTTGATTCTGGAAAAACCGGAAACACGACAATTGACAATATTGTCCGGATCGTGAGAAAAAAGTACTCTGATCCCGAACTTTCTATTTCCGAAATTAGCAGCATGGTAGGCTTATCCGAAGCTTATGTTTCTCATTTATTTAAAGAATTAACAGGCGAAAACCTTAAAACCTATATATCGGAATATCGTCTGCTTCAAGCAAAAGAATTGCTCCGTACTACTGGAATACCAGTTAAGGACATAGCAGAGGCAGTAGGATTTAGAAACGGTAATTATTTTGCATCAAAATTCAGGCAGCAATATCATTGCACACCAACGCAATATAAAGAAAATGAAAAAAATCATTAATCGTATTCATACTTTTATATTCGGTTACACTTGTAGCTTAAAAACCAAAGAAATCTCCTTAGTTTTTCTGGCAATGTTTTTACCAATGTTGCTCTTTTTGTATGTAATTAATTTTCTCGTTGTTAATACGAATAGAAACAATTCTTTTCAAACCATAAGTAATGCATGCGACATATTCAAATCCACTATAGATGAGCAAACCAGTACCATTTATCGTTATAGCATAATATTGCTTCAGGATCCCAATGTTCGTTATCTAATTCAAGATTCTCAGAAAGAACCTGCTCTTTCCTTTTACATTCAGCAGAAATCAGAGGCAACAACATTAATTGACACTTTATCAGCCTCTGATTTTGTTGATTCCATGAATTTCTATGTCAGTGACGCATATTCAAACCTGTTTGATAATCACACTTTTTTTGATATCAAATTCTTATCCAAAGAGTGTTATTCTGCGTTGACTTCTACGCCGCAAAAGGGCGCATGGTACATAGATACGACCATCCCCAATACCCCTAAAATTTCTTATCTGGTAAAAGTAGTGCACCCTGACGATTATCATCAATTTGGCGCAATAATGAAAATCAACTATTCTTCAGCCTATCTGCAGCAGATCTTCTTCTCCAGCATCTCCAAAAACACATCTAGCTTTCTCGTTGATAAAAATGGGAATGTACTCTTATCTGCTGGAGATCACATTAATAACAAAATCATTGAAAATAGCTCCCAATTAAAGGCAAAAAGTTTTCAGAAACTTCAATTAAATGGAGAATGGTACTGGGCGTATGCACTTCCTCTGAAAAATATGTCGGTTGATATTATCACTATCGTTCCCGAAAAGTCCTTCAGTTTTTTCTCAATGTATGATACTGCTTTTTACAGAATAATAACTATCGTGTTAGCCTCATGGTTTTTATTTTTATATATTGCCATGGCTAATATCACTAATATTACCTCTCGAATTGAAGCCATTACTCACTATGTCAATCTTCAGCGCAAAACCACCGAGATTGTTTCTATTCCGAAATTTAAAGAAAAAGATGAGCTAACTTATCTTGCAGATAATTTCAATCTTCTTTCAAAAGAGTTAAATGATAACATCGCTAAAATTTATCAACTCGGCTTAGAAAAAAGATCATCTGATCTAAGAGCACTGCAGTCGCAAATTAATCCACATTTTCTATACAACTCTTGCTCATTCCGGAGGGGATGCTTCCGGAGAGAACGAGAATGTCATGGTCTGACAGGTGTACTATTTTACCCTTTAATATGGAAAGAGCGGCTTCGTCGATGGCAGGGCCCCGGCCGTTGATTTCCGTTCCTTCCAGGTTCTTCAGCTTCACGTTGATGCGGGAGCACCCTTCCGGAAGCGTGAGGAAATCACAGCAGATCTCCCTCTCCCTCAGCTGTCTTCGGATCTCCTCTCCGACGAAGCCTGCGGTGAAGCCAAGCGCCGTATTCGGAACGCCGAGCGCCGTCAGGACGAGGGAGACGTTGATGCCCTTTCCGCCCGCGGTGATGATTTCCTCCTGTGTGCGATTTGTCCTTTCGGGTTTGAATTCCGGTACCGATACGATATAATCCAGAGAAGGATTGAAGGTTACTGTGTAAATCATTTGTGCTTTCTCCTTGCTGCAGGTAATACATCTATTATACCGTATTTTGTTTCTGTTTAGCGCCTGCCACATTTCAACGTGAATTGACTGCTTGCAGGCAAATTCACGATTGAAATTGGCAGGCGGCCAAGGCCCGGAGGGGCTCTGGCCAGCCGCATCGAGGATTTGCGAAGCAAATTCGAGATGGACGCTAAATAGATACCGTATTTTTTCTTATTTTCTTCGAAAGGGGTTCCGGACTTCATGTCGATACTGAATCAGGTTCTGCAAAAGCTCTCCGCCTTCCATATCAATGCAGGAATTCTGCTGCTGATCTATTTTCTTGCAATCAACCTGATTTCCTTCCAGACGATGCGGCTGGATAAGAAAAAGGCACGCCGCGGCGAATGGCGGACGCCCGAGTCGGTCCTGTTCCTGCAGGCCATCATCGGCGGCAGCATCGGGAGCATTCTCGCCATGAATCTCTTCCACCACAAGACAAGAAAGACGGCCTTCCGCATCGGAATGCCGGTGATTCTCCTGGTCCAGCTCCTGCTGATTCTGATGCTGGTCCTCTTTTCCTCGGAAATTATATTTTTGTAGGGGGATGGGGTTCGGTTTTCTGTTCGGTCAGGAGTTTGGCTGCTGCAGGGGATGAGTTCGTTTTCCGTTCGGTCAGGAGTTTGGTTTCTGCAGCGAAAATCGTGCTTGCACATCTTGTTTTTTGTGATAAACTGGCATACGGCCTTGTGAGAGATCACGGGCGGTTGTCAGTCGAATTTCAACGAAAGGAACCGGTATGGTCTCATTTACCATTCACAATGTAGGACCTTTCATGTCGAAGCTTCTCTCTTCGGATTGCTTCGATTCTTTCCTGCTTGAGGAAGCTGTAATTCGCATGGCAGTCACCTATACCATCGATGGCCATTTGAATAAGGACTTTTTGGAGAGCGATGCAGATGCGGATCCCGTGGATCTCGTGCAGCGCCCTTTTATTATGCAGCCGTGGAGCAGCGCCCGGGGTATCTGCCGGGAAATCATCAAGGGGAAGAAGGCACCTTCCTCGTTTCGCTTCACGCTGTGCTTAAAGCCTGCGTTCGTGGCCGAAACGCTGAAGGATGCGCCGGAGCTTCTGCCCGGCACGCTGGACGTTGTCTCTGCACTGGCTCTGTGCATTCGCTTGGATTCCCATGGTCTGCACCTTGTGACCGGGGTCTCCATGAGCTCGTTCACGCCGGACAAGAGCCCGGACCGGATCTGGGACCACACGGTAGAGCGCTTTCTTGCCGCAAAGGGAATCGACTTTGTGAAGGATTAGGGCGGTTCCGGCCGACTGCGGGGCGCATTTCGGAACGCCAGAGGCCGGCAGGCTGCGGGCGCATTCCCGGAACGCCGGAGGCCGGCAGGCTGCGGGCGCATTCCCGGAACGCCAGAGGCCGGCAGGCTGCGGGCGCAGGGATGGTTACATCGTAAGATTTGAATATATTCAGGAGGTAGGAATTATGAAACGAGATTTGCTGACACCGCTTGACTTTTCCGTGGAGGAGCTCGAGCAGCTCTTCGACCGCGCTGACGACATTCGTCTGCACCCGGAAAAATACGCGCATGCCTGCGAGGGCAGAAAAATGGCGACCTGCTTCTACGAGCCGTCGACGAGAACCCGGCTTTCCCATGAGACTGCCATGCTGAATCTCGGCGGACGCACGATGGGCTTTGCGGGCGCTGAGTCCTCTTCCGCATCGAAGGGCGAGACCGTGGCCGATACGGCGCGCGTCATCTCCTGTTTTGCCGATATCATGGTCATCCGCCATCCGAAGGAGGGTGCTGCCGCGGTTGCCGCTCACTACGCTTCCATTCCGGTCATCAACGCCGGCGACGGCGGTCATCAGCATCCCACGCAGACTCTGACGGATCTTCTGACCATCCGGAACCTGCAGGGGCATCTGGATAATTTTACCATCGGCCTTTGCGGAGACCTGAAATTCGGACGTACGGTTCATTCTCTGATCAATGCGCTCGTGCGCTATCCGAATGTGCATTTTATTTTTATCTCTCCGAAGGAGCTGCGCGTCCCGGATTACATCACCGAAATGCTCGATGCCAGAGGAATTTCCTATGAGGAGTGCATCAAAATTGAGGACGCCATCGATCGACTTGACATTCTGTATATGACCAGAATCCAGAAGGAGCGTTTCTTCAACGAGGAGGATTACGTTCGTCTGAAGAATTTCTATGTGCTGGACCGCGAGAAGCTTTCTCTTGCAAAGCCCACCTGCTACGTTCTGCACCCGCTTCCGAGGGTCGGCGAGATCGCGCCGGACGTGGATGACGATCCGCGCGCGGCTTATTTCAAGCAGGTACAGTTCGGCGTCTACGTCCGCATGGCGGCGATTCTGAATCTGCTGAACATTGAGGTGTAAGGAAACACGGCGTGGTTTGATTTGAAAGGCGCCTGTTGATTTTCTACTGGCGTGTGAGAAAGATTTAGATGAGCGCCGGTTGGGGCGCGAGAAAGGTTTTGACGGAGCGCCCGCGGATTCGGTTGGGCTGGAGTGCCTGCGGATTCGGTTTTGATGCGTGCCGGTTGGGGCGCGGGAACGCGATTTTGATGCGTGCCGGTTGGGGCGCGGGAGCGCGATTTTGATGCGTGCCGGTTGAGGCGCAGGAAAGGTTTTGACGGAGCGCCGGTTGCGGCGCGGGAAAAGTTTTGACGGAGCGCCGGTTGCGGCGCGGGAAAGGATATTATGGCAAACGTAGCACATGTACTTAGCGTTGGTAAGATTGAAGAGGGCTTCGTGCTGGATCACATTCGTGCCGGCAGAGCCATGAAAATTTATCATTATCTTGGGCTGGACAAGCTGGACTGCCCGGTTGCGATCATCAAAAACGCCCGGAGCGGCGAGATGGGCAAGAAGGACATCCTGAAGGTGGAGTGCGACATCAACTCGCTGGATCTGGACGTCTTGGCCTTCATCGACCGCAACATTACCGTCAATGTCATCAAGGACGGTCAGATCATTGAAAAGCGGAGCCTGAAGCTCCCGAAGGAAATCCAGGACGTCATTCACTGCTCCAATCCTCGTTGCATCTCTTCTATAGAGCGCGGACTTCCGCATATCTTCTATCTCGCAGATGAGAAGACGGCGACGTATCGCTGCAAGTACTGCGATGAGAAGTACGAAGAGTCCGACAGTGAGAAATATCTCTGATCTGTTGCTATGATTGGTGAGGCTTCCGGCATCTGTGATCGAGATTTGTGATTGAAGTTTTTATATTGAAGCTTTTATATTGAAGCTTTTCATATTGAAGTTTTGGCATCCTCTGGCTTCCATTTCATCTCTAAAATGATTTTGGGGCTATGGAGGATGCTTTTTTTATGTCAAAGCATCCCTGGATGAACTTTTCTCTTTGCAGAGATGCTTCTGCCTCCGCAAAATAATCCCTGGATGAACTTTTCTCTTCGCAGAGATGCTTCTGCCTCCGCAGAATAATCCCTAAATGAGCGTTTCTCCTTGCAGAGATGCTTCTGCCTCCGCAAAATAATCCCTGGATGAGCGTTTCTCTTTGCAGAGATGCTTCTGCCGACGCAGAATAATCCCTAAATGAGCGTTTCTCCTTGCAGAGATGCTTCTGCCGACGCAAAGTAATCCCTAGATGAGCGTTTCTCCTTGCAGAGATGCTTCTGCCGACGCAAAATAATCCCTGGATGAGCGTTTCTCTTTATTAAGATGATCTCTCTCACTAAAAATAATCTCTAGATGAACATTCTTCCAAATTGAGATGCTTCTGCATACCCTATTCGTTTCTGATCAATTTATACATATTTATCCGAATCGGTTTGTACAGTATCCCACTGGACTTTTGGGGGTCTGGTTTTGTAGAATACAATCACTGACCGGCAAGGTCTCTCTGGTTTGACAGAGCAGGGTACGTTTTCGTACCGTACCTTTTTATTCTTCTTTATTCTATACTCAGCGGCAACCATCATTTCTGCCGCAGGCTTTCTTATCTTCGGGCTTTGCAAGCTCTTTTCAGTTGCGGACTTTCTTGAAATTCTCAGATTAGATTTGATATCAATTGATGATTATCTGCCGCTCTGTCTCTGCATGACAGGTGTGGTATGATAGGAACAGGAGAAGCATGGTGAAACGTTCATCTCACAGCAGGACAATGGAGTTTGTACAGAAGCTTCGTCCGATAGACAACGCCTTTTTCCCCGTTCTCGGACAGGATTCGGGAGTGATGGAAGAAATTCTGCGTGTCATTCTTAATGACAACACCCTCACAGTGGAAAAGGTCATTGCTGAGTACACGCTTCCCAACCTTTCCGGCAGAGGTGTCCGACTGGATTCCTTCTGTGAGACAGGTGATGGGCATCGGATCAACGTCGAAGTCCAGAAGGCGGACGACGATGATCATATTCGAAGGTGTCGCTATAACGCTGCCGGAATGACGTGGAAGGAAGCAGAAAAAGGGACCAGGTTCAAGGATCTTCCTGATGTCTGCGTAGTGTACATTACCGAGCACGATTTTCTGCGTGGTGGCCGTACCGTTTATCATGTGGACAAGATCCTTCGTGAAAATGGCTCGCTCATTGATGACGGAAGTTCTGTGATATATGTAAACACTGCGGTAAATGATGGAAGTGCCATCTCCGATTTAATGCGATGTTTTTTGCAGAAAACGGTAAATGATCCGAGGTTTCCCAGGCTTTCCGAGAGAGTACATCAATACAAGAATACCGAGAAAGGAGCTGCAGAAATGTGTGAAGAATTAGAGCGCTATATTGATGAAATTACTGAAGAAATGCAGACAAAGGTTGTGCAGCTGCAGGCTTCGAATTCTGAGAAAGACAAGACTATCTCCGAGAAGAACAGGACCATCTCCGAAAATAGCAAGATTATCTTCGAGAAAAACAAAGCCATCACTGAAAAGGACAAGGAGATTGCACGTCTTAATGAGCTTGTTGCCTCCTTATCAAAGGGTGACAGCAGGCCCGCAAATTCCTGAACCTGCTGTCACGTAATATTTTCGTATTTTATTGATGGAAAACGACCTTCGCAAGCTCTTCTTTACCGCAGGCAAAGGGGGCTTTTGATAATTTGGAGGGATTGGATGCGACTGCATCGAGTGCATGCTGCAGCTCGTCTTCCGGGATCAGGATCTTCCCGCACACGGTTTCGAAGAAGTCCTGAAAGTCGGAAAGATTGCGGAAGCCGGCAAGCGACAGCATTTCATTCCGTTCGTTTTCCGGGATCCGGGCAAGGTACCCGGACTCAAAATACCCGACGGCTACTCCATGCGGCAGATGAAGATCGTATGTAAGCGGATAGGACAGTGCATGCGGAAGGGAGGTTCCTGTCTGAGCAATGGCCATGCCGGCAAAGGCGGAGGCCCGCATGAGGTTCTCTCTGCTCTCCGGGGAGAGAGGTTTTTGTTCCAGTTCCAGGAGATCCCGGCGCGCGAGTGCCCAGGTGGTAAGTCCTGCTTCTGCACACATCCTGCTGTATTTTGTTGCCGCCGAATTAAACCAGCTCTCCATGAGGTGCCCGAGCGCATCCACAGCGGTGTTTCGAATCACCGAAATCGGAGCGGAAGCAAGATATTTTCCATCGATCAGAGCGGCATCTGCGAAGACTTTGTGAGGGAGGGAGCTTTTCGTCTTCTTTGCGTGAATCGTAAGCACACTGGCCCCCGTTACCTCTGAACCGGTCCCGCAGGTCGTCGGAATAAGGATCAGCGGAAGACGGCCGGTCTCCTGCCCCTCATACAGATAATCCGCATCCTCTTCCTTGTAATACATCATCATCGCAATGGCCTTGGCTGCATCCATCGGGGAGCCGCCTCCGATTCCAATGACAAAATCTGCCTTCTCCTTCAAGCCAAACGTCCTTGCCTTCATGACGGTCTCTATGGATGGATTCTCTTCCACAGCATCAAAAAGAGCATAGGATATCCCGGCTTCTTCCAACACCTCAAGGACATCGGAAAGAGCTCCGTTTTCCCTCGCAGAGTGCCGTCCCGTGACAAGGAGTGCCTTGCTTCCTGCTGCCGTAAACACCTCAGTGTGACATTTTACGCACTCTTCCTCTTCATAAACCTTTACCGGCATGTAGAACTGCATATCTTGTCTCCTTCCTCCTTGAAATGCATGATCATCTCGGCGGTCAGGCTCAGATTCCGCTCCTCCTCACCGATCTCATCCCGTGAGATCCACACTGCCTTTGCAAGCTCCCCATCATCCATATGAATGGGTTCGTCTTCATCCGCGGTGCAGTAGTAGCCAAAGAGCAGGTTGGAATCAAAGCCCCATGGCTGGCTCTTGTAATAACGGATGTTGCGGACATGGAGTCCAACCTCCTCCAGGACCTCCCTGCGCACGGTATCCTCCGCCGTCTCTCCGATCTCGCAAAACCCCGCAACCAGGGCGTGCCCTTTGTATTCACGTCCTGCATAGCGCGTCATCACAATTTTATCCCCGGAAGGATTCAAAATGCCGACAATCACCGCCGGTGCGATCTTCGGATAAACCACGTTTCCGCAGGACGGGCAGATCATCGCGCGCTCTTTGTGCGAATATTCAAGGTGCTCGCCGCAGCGTCCGCAGAAGCTGTTGTCACGGTACCAGACGTACAGATGATAAGCCGTCTCTCCCGCATAACACTCTTCCTTTGGCTTTGTCCGCCGCAAAACACGAAGCGTTTCCACGGAGTATTCACCCGCATCCTCTGCGTGTCCTGATGCACAGCTGCCGGGATCGCTGCCGGCCCTTGCCTCGTCTGATACACATTTTCCGGGATCGCTGCCGGCCCTCGCCTCATCTGATACGCATTTTCCGGGATCGCTGTCGGTCCTCGCCTCGTCTGATACACATTTTCCGGGATCGCAGGTCTTCGCTTTCAGTCCTGCAAGCACGCTTCGTGCATCCGCGTCCTCTTCGAAGGAGGAAAACAGCCAGAACGGCCGATCATCAATGGAAAAAAGATAGCGGAAATGCTCTCTGGAGGCCCCTGCTGCCAAGAGCTCTCCTGCTTTCGGGAAAGAGATTCCTGCCTGCTCGTCCACATGGCAAAGGACATTTCTTCCCTCAAAAACAAAAGCGGTATCCTCGTTCTTCATCTGCTCCGGCCCATAGTCCCGGAACTGGTTGTGCATGATCTTTGGTGCAATATCCTGTATCATAGTTTTTCTTTTCCATCATGAGCAAAGAAGCTTCTCTACATCTTCCTTTTCGTATACGACGCCGGAGATTCCCTGTGTCTCGATCCGGTACAGGGCATTTGCGGCAAGGTGCTCCGCCGCCTGTTCGAGATCGCGGACGCCAGGCATGGAGGCAAAGCGGTCCACAACGGCATAGGCGCCTTCTTCGGTAACCACGCACTCCTCCGGCCGCATTCCCATGCGCTTTAATACCTTCGGGAGCGAGAACTTTGAAAAGATCGTCTTTTTCTCATCTCTTGTATAGTCCGGAATGTCGATCACGGCAAAACGGGTCATCAGTGGCTCGCTGATCCTGCTCTTGTCATTGGCTGTCGCAATCGGATACACGCCGCCTGTCGGGATGGTACACTCCATGTAGTTGTCCGTGTATCCAAGATTGTCCAGAAGCGTCAGCAGCGCATCCGCAGGATTTCCTCCGGAGGTTCTGGAATCTGCTTTGTCCAGCTCATTGATAATGAAGACCATGTTGGACTCCCCGGCCACGTAGAAGGATTCCATAATGCTTCCGGGCTTTGCATTCGCATAGACGCGGGACGTTCCGGTCAGCTGGTCCGAATCATGAATGGAGCTCATGTCCAGCGAGGTCCACGGAAGCTTCAAAATTCTTGCGACGGCATAGGCAACCTGCGATTTTCCGGTGCCAGCGGGGCCGACAAGAAGAAGTCCATAGGCAGGAAGCGTATGCGTGCGGTTGATCTGGATGATGGTCTCAATGATTCGCTGTTTTACCTTTTCCATGCCGTAGAGCTCTTCATCCAGAATTCTTCTTGCTTCCACGGGATCGATGGAGCCAAAGGTCGTATCCTTCCACTGAATGTTCAGCATAATGGAGAGCGCTCTTTGTGCATGCCTTCTCTCATCCGGCCCGATTTCCGTGGAGCGGGCAACCACCAGATTTCTTCTTGCCCATTTGAGAATGTGCGGAGGAAGCGATCTTCCCGCCACATTCAGAAAATCGGTGATGCTCTGAAGGCTGGTCAGCTTCATCTCATCGCCTTCGATGTCATCTGCGTCCTCGTCCGGTGCATCCGCAGGTGCTTTGGCCGCAAGAAGACGCGCAATCGCATACTGAAGGAACCCGTCCTCTGCGGAAAGCTTCGTCTCTCCGCCGGAATCCACCTCTCGAATCTTGTAGACGCAAAAGCCCCGCTCGGTATTGTGCCCGGAAAGCCGCACGTTGATGCGGTTGTCTCCCAGCCAGCGAACAAGATCCTCGAACCGTTCATCGATTTCACGGATATCGGTCTCTGCAGGCGTTCCTGCATCCATAAAATGGAACGAGGTCCGTTTCTCCGGAAGCTCGAAGCTTCCGCTGATATGATGCAGAAGCTTGCCCTCCGCATTTTCCAGAACAAGGATCGGATGCCCGGCATCTGCGGTCTCAGAATCCTGCCGGAAGGTTGTATAGGTGCAAATTTCCTCCTGCACAGCGGTTGTTTTCTTCTGCCCGTCGTCTGTACTGCTGCTGAAATCAAATACCTTATTCGCCATGTTCTCTGTCCTCCCTGATGTTCTCTCATCCTCTCTGTATCTTTCGAGGCCTTATTTATGATTATGGTTAAAACACCTGCTTCTGAATGCAATGGTGTTTTGTTTCTGAAATGAAACCGCAGTATTGTGTTTTGTTTCGAAAATGAAGCCGCGGTATTGTGTTCTGTTTCGGAAACCTGCGGTCCGGGCAGTTGCGGATGCTGTTCTGGCCTGCCGATACAGCTGCATTCTGTGTTCCGGGTATTTCATCAAATCAGGATGCATTCCTCCGCTGAGAATCATCCCTGTTATGAAGTGACCATTGTCAAGAGACGATTACAGGAAATTTTCGTCTCCGGCAAGCCACATTTGTATTTCTCTGACAGCGTCTGGAA